>Ga0208849_1000308_pt1 | contig 47872 bp, 45 predicted proteins | sample NGESurdeep072012_10_FD_184470 | JGI IMG/M metagenome (GOLD analysis project Ga0208849, IMG submission 184470) | Arctic peat soil microbial communities from Barrow, Alaska - NGEE Surface sample 53-3 deep-072012 (SPAdes) | ecosystem: Environmental > Terrestrial > Soil > Wetlands > Peat ... | reverse complement strand
GAAGGTTCCTTCGAGAAGTATGCCGACGGCGCTCCCAAGGTCAGCGAAGACGTTCTCGCCGCTGGTCTTGATGCTTCGAAGCTCTGGATTCGTGAAGCGATCAACCTCCAGCGTGAACTCGTCAAAGACTTCATCGCCGCGCGTGGTCCGTTGCCGGTCTTTCCTTACGAGACCTTTGCTGACTACCAAGACGATGTCTACGAACGCGTCGTCAGTGTTGGTGGCGCGGAACTCGCCGAAGCCAACAAGATCACCACCAAGGCAGCGCGTAACGACGCTTTAGCCGCGGTGACTAAGACCATCACCGACGAACTGACTGGTGAGTTTGAAGGTCGTGGCAGTGAAATCAAGGCCGCCGTACGCTCGTTGACCAAGAAGCTCGTTCGTCGTCGCATCGTCGAAGACGGCGTGCGTATTGACGGACGTGGCGTGGCGGACATTCGTCCCCTTTCGGCCGAGATCGACCTCTTTCCCATGACCCACGGCTCGGCGCTCTTCCAGCGCGGTGAGACCCAAGTGGTAAACGTGACGACCCTGGGCATGCCTCGCATGCGCCAACAGCTCGACACCATCTCGCCCGATGAGTTCCGTCGCTATATGCACCACTACAACTTCCCGCCTTACTCAGTGGGTGAGACCGGTCGCGTGGGTGCGCCCAAGCGGCGCGAAGTCGGCCACGGCATGTTGGCCGAGCGCGCGCTCGTGCCGGTACTACCGAGTGAAGAAGAGTTTGCCTACACGCTGCGCGTTGTCTCAGACGTCATGCAGTCCAACGGTTCGACCTCAATGGGTTCGGTCTGTGGATCGACGCTGTCGCTGATGGCGGCTGGCGTTCCCATTAAGGCGCCCGTTGCGGGTATCGCGATGGGTCTCGTCTACGACGAGGGAACCTACGTGACCTTGACCGACATCCTCGGCGCCGAAGACGCTTTTGGGGACATGGACTTTAAGGTTGCCGGCACCGCGGACGCCGTCACGGCGTTGCAACTCGACACGAAGATCGACGGGCTTCCCGCCGACGTTCTCGCGAAAGCGTTGCACCAAGCCAAGGACGCGCGTCTCGCGATCCTTAAGGTCCTGACCGACACGATCGCCGAGCCCCGTAGTCACGTGGCGGACGTTGCGCCGAAGATTGTCACCCTCGAGATTCCCATCGACAAGATCGGTGAGGTCATTGGGCCAAAGGGCAAAGTCATCAACATGCTCCAGCAGGAGACGGGTGCGGACATTGCGGTCGATGACGACGGTGTTGTTGGAACCGTGACGATTGGTGCGAAGGATGGCCGGGCCGTTGAAGAAGCTCGCCGTCGTATTTCGCTCATCTTGGACCCACCCTCGGCTGACGTGGGCGCGGTCTACCAAGGTCGCGTGGTCTCCATCGCGAAGTTCGGCGCGTTCATTAACATCCTCCCCGGGCGTGATGGACTGCTGCACATCTCGAAGTTGGCGCCGCTCAATGGTGGCAAACGTATTGGTCAAGTCGAGGACGTTCTCGAGCTCGGTCAAGCACTCGAAGTAAAAGTCGATGACATCGATCCCCAGGGCAAAGTCTCGCTGTCGCTCGTTGGGGACTTTCCCGACGCCGTTGACGAGGCACCGCGTAGCCGCGAACGCCGTCCCGAGCGCGACAGTCGTCCCGAGCGCGACAGTCGTCCCGAGCGCGCGAGCGCTTCGGCGAAGTCGTCGTCGTTCGAAGCCTCCTTTGAGGCTGAGTTGGCTGGAGAAATCGGTGACTTGGGCCCCGGCGGCCCGACGTTTAGTGATGGTGACGGCGGAGGACGCCGCACCCCGCGACCCCGTCGACGCTAAGTAACGACCGGTCGTGGTGCGCAGTCTTGGACTGTGCACCACGGCCTCGTACTTTTTCGTAGCCTGGAGCAAATGAGTAACGCCGCGGAGACGCCCACGCCCTGGTGGCGACCGCTTACCCGCAGCGACCGCTGGGCTCTGTGGTGGCTTCTCCTCATTCCGGCCGCGCTCTTTATCATTCCCGCGCTGCTCGGTCGTCCGGCCATCGACGCCGACAACTTAATTCAGAACTTCCCCCTGCGCGTCCTCGCCGGCAAGCAGATCGCGTCTGGCCACCTACCGCTCCTCGATCCACTTACCAACGCGGGCACGCCGTTACTGGGTGGAATGAACGCTGGTGCGCTCTACCCGCTCACGGTGATCTTTGCCTTCGTCCCCGCCATCGCCGCGTGGGTCATCAACATGATCGTCGTCTACCTCACGGCCGCGGTGGGCGTCTTCGCACTCCTTCGTTGGCACGGACTTCGCACCGTCGCCGCCTTTAGTGGCGCGATCACCTACGCCTACTCGGGCGCCATGATCGGCCAGATGGTTCACCTTGGTGTTATACAAGGCTTCTCGTATATTCCGTGGGCGGCGCTCATCATGTTCGCGTTGTCGAGGCGACTGAGCTCCACCCGCGCTGACGCAACGTGGATGGAACTCGCACGCGCGGCCTTGCCGTGGATCTTTGGCGTCGCGTTGTTGTGGGGACTGATTTTTCTTACCGGTGAACCGAGAGGCATGGCCGACATTGAGTTGTTGACGATCATCGTCGTGCCGTGTGTGTTGTTGTTGCGAACGTCGTACTGGCTGCGGTCGTGGCGACGGCGTGGGGCCTACTTAGCAACGTTGCTGATCGGCTTTGTCTGGGGTGTCGGACTGGGCCTCGTGCAGCTCTTGCCGGGTTGGTCGTTCATCACCTTCTCGCAACGTTCCCAAGTGAACTACGCCTTTTTTGGCGCGGGGTCGCTGGCCGTTCGCTGGGCGGTACTCCTCTTCACGCCGGATCTCTTTGGTGGCAACGGCGCCTTTGGTCAACAGGGATTCTTCGCCAACTACAACCTCGCTGAAGTGACCGGCTACGCCGGTGTCCTCGCGCTCATGGCCGGAGCGGCTTTCGTGTCGCGACTGCGCTGGCGAGGGTGGAAGGGCGCGGATCGCGACTACGTGATCTACGTCGTGATTGGCATCGTGGGACTCTTTGCGGCCTGGGGATACTTCACGCAGGCCGGTCACCTCTTTCGAGACATTCCGCTCTTTGGCTCGACCCGACTACAGAGCCGCAACATCATCTTGGTGGACTTTGCGTTGTCGATCATGCTTGGCTGGTGGATTCACCATCTCCTCGAGACCAAGAACCTGCGAACGAAGCTCACCAAATTTTCGACGTGGGTTACCATCGCGCCCGCGCTGTTCGTTGTCGCGATCTCCGTTGCGCTCATTGGTTGGGGACCGTTCATTGTCAGTCACATTGGCGTACCCGCTGGCAAAGCGCACCTCGCTAACGCCAACAAGTTGGTCAACGTCTTGCAACTACTCATCGCGCTCGCGGCGGTACTCGCGGTGCTGGTGTGGCGACACTCGCGGCGATTCATGAAGATATTCATGACCATTCTGGTCGTTGATCTCCTCGCCTTTTCCGCCTTCACCGCGACGGGCCTGCTCGGCGGATCGGGACCCCGTGAGTCCTCTCGCGCGACTGCCGTGGCACTCTTTGGCACCAAGGGACGATTCGCGCTGGTCGATCAAGGTGGCGTGCACACTGGCGTGTACCGATCGCTCGGCGAACCGAACATGAACGTCTTTACCGGTCTCGCCAGCGTGCAGGGTTACGGGGCGCTGATCTCGACGATCTACGACGACGCGACGGGCACCCATCCCCAAACGATGCTCGACCCGTGTCATTTAGCTGGAGGCACGTTCACGCAACTTCGACTCAGCGCGATCGCAATTTCGAGTTCTGAACTCGCGACCAATACGCTCCTTTCTCCGACGGTTCCAAGCACCTGCGTGCCGGCCACTTCGCCTCGCGTGACGCATCGTTACTTCGGACAACTTCTAAGGGTCAAGAACATCACACTTACTGGCGTCGACAACAGAGCGTTGTCAACGAGTCCCATGAGGATTCAACTTCTCAACGGCGTTGGCAAACTCGTCGGACCCGTGCTCAGCGTAAAGAACGGACCAGTAGAGACGGTGAACTTGAAGGGTTCAACGCTTGCCGCCGGTTTCGTCTTGTCCTCCCCGACGGCTCTGCACCTGGGTGACACGGTGGTGGCCCAATCGGGTAGTGGACCGAGTTTCCAACTCGACAACCCTTTTCAATTAGCAATCTCCTCCTCAGCGTGGCGTCTCGCGTCCACGGAAGAAAAATTCTCCGTTTTCAAGTCGGTGAGACTGAAACCGCGGGTGTGGCTCGAAGGGCCATCGTCAAATGGGACGGTGACGAATATCCACAGCGCCTCGTGGGGTGACACGTGGGTCAGCGTCGCGCTCACCACGTCGAGTGTGGTCGAACGAAGTGAGGCGTACCTGCCCGGCTGGCGCGCGACGGCATTGAACAACGTGACGGGAAAGAGCGTTGACCTCAACGTTCATCGGGCCGGCTTGATCGAAAGCGTTCTTGTACCCGAGGGGAAGTGGACAATTCACTTCCACTACCACGCGCCCTATATCGAAGTCAGTGTCGCGACGTCGGCGGCCTCACTGCTTCTTCTACTCGGCGTGGCGGCGGCGTACGCCACCAAGAGACGCCGTCGAAGCAACGCTAAGGTTCTTGCGTGAAGTCACTGGCCATCGTCGGTGGAGCGGGTCGTATGGGTCAAGCTCTGGGAGCGGGCCTCGGCGCGCTCGAGCAGTTCTTCATCTTCGCGTTGATTGACGAGCGTGAACCCCAGGAACTCTTTGGTGGCACGTACGCGACGTCACTGTCTGATCTTGACGCGAGGCGAGTTGACGTGGTGATCGACTTCTCCTCGCCCGAAGGTGTAGCGAAATCGGCGGCGTGGTGCGAAAACAATGGGGTCGCACTGGTGGTGGGCGCGACGGGTCTCTCGCCGGAACAACGCAGCGTGGTCGAAAAGGCCTCCTCGAAAGTGGGCGTCGTGATGGCGTCCAACTTCTCGATCGGTGCGGTGCTTTCTGAGCGTTTCGCCGCCGTGGCCGCACCGTACTTTGAGCGGGTGGAGATTATCGAACTTCATCACGACAAAAAGGTTGACGCGCCCTCGGGTACGTCGATCACGACGGCCAAGGCAGTAGCGAGCGCTCGCAATAAGGCCGGACTAGGGCCACTCGACGATCTCACCGAACGGCGAACCATTGAAGGCGCCCGTGGCGCCGACGCCGTTGACGGGATCAAGATTCATTCCGTGCGACTTCCCGGTCTCGTCGCGCATCAAGAGATTCTCTTTGGTTCCGAAGGCGAGGGTCTCACCATTCGCCACGACTCGTTTGATCGACAGAGTTTCGTGCACGGCGTCGCGCTGGCCGCGAACGCGATTGACGCGACGCCTGGGTTTCTTGACGGTATTGCCTCACTGATTCCATAGGGACTGCGTCATTCTCAACTCGGTCGATGAGGCGGCTGGTAACTTCGTACCATGAGTGCCCCTCGTTTTGGACGAGTCTTGACCGCTATGGTCACCCCCTTTGGTTCCGACGGATCAGTGGACTACGACGTCGCGACGACGTTGGCCAAATTTTTGGTTGCCGAGGGCAGTGATGGGTTAGTCGTCGCTGGTTCGACCGGCGAAGGTTCGTCACTGAGTGACGAGGAGAAACTCAACCTCTTTGCCTGCGTCGCCGAAGCCGTTACCGTGCCCGTGCTGGCCGGTTCCACGTTCGCCAATACCCAGCAGTCGGTGGCACTGACCACGCGGGTCAAGGCGACCGGCGCGGCCGGGGTCCTGGCGACCACGCCGGCGTACGCTCGCCCCAATCAGCTAGGTATCGCCGCGCACCTGGGCGCTATCGCCGAGAGCACGCCCCTTGAGGTCATGCTCTACGACATTCCCATACGTACCGGGAGAAAGATCCACTCAGCGACGACTATTGATCTCGTGACGAAACACAAAAACATCATGGCCTTGAAGGACGCCTCTGGTGACTTGGTGTCGGCCGCGCACACCAAGGCCGTTTTGGGTGACGAGCTTGATCTCTACAGCGGCGATGACTCCATGCTGCTCGGATTCCTCGCCATCGGTGCCGTGGGCATCGTGTCGGTCGCCGCGCACTGGGCTGGCCCGGAGGTCGCGGGCATAGTGCGGGCCTTTGAAAAGGGCAAGCTAGAGAAGGCGCAGGCGCTCTACGAACGCGCTGCGCCTAGTTTCGCCTTCGAGAGTTCTGAGGCCTACCCGAACCCCATGCCGTCAAAGGCCGCGTTGCGCGCGCTCGGCTTTAGCGTGGGTGAGTGTCGTTTACCCCACGCCCCAAGTGACCTCGATCTTGACCGCTCGGCGGCCGAGATCGTGACGTCACTAAAGAACACTCGTGGCTGACACACTTCGCGTTACCTTTTTAGGCGGACTCGGCGAAATTGGGCGCAACTGTGCCGCCTTAGAACAAGACGGGCGGATCGTCGTCGTCGACGCGGGACTGATGTTTCCCGAGCCGACCATGTACGGCGTTGACCTTATTCTGCCCGACTTTCGTTGGTTGATTGAGCGGCGCGACCGAGTGGACGCAATCGTCCTCACGCACGGTCACGAAGACCACACTGGTGCTTTGCGCTACCTCGTCAAGGACGTCAACGTCCCAATCTACGGATCGGCCTTGACGCTGGGTTTTGCTCGACATCGCCTCACCGAAGCCAAGGTCGCGAAGGATCTAACTTTTATCGAGGTCGCCGACGGCGAGCGCCGTCGCATTGGACCCTTCGAAGTTGAGTTCATACCCGTCACCCACTCGGTGCCGAGCGCGCACGCGTTGGCCTTTCACACCAAGGTCGGCATCGTGGTGCACTCGGGTGACTTCAAACTCGATCTCACGCCAATCGATGGGCGGCGCACGGACATTAATCGTCTCGCGGCGTTGGGCGACGAAGGAGTGGCCCTGCTGCTCGCGGACTCCACGAACGCCGAAGAGCCGGGCTTCACGCCCTCCGAAGCCAGCGTGGGCGTCGTGTTGCGTCGACTCTTTCTCGAACGTCCGGCGCGGCGGATGGTGGTGGCCTGTTTCGCCAGCCACATCCACCGCATTCAACAGATCGCCGACGTCGCCCATGACACGCATCGCAAGATTGCCTTTATGGGTCGATCAATGGAGTCCAATGTCAAGTTGGCGAGAAAACTTAACCTGCTACGCGTCGACAGCGCCGACATTATCGACGTGGAAAACATCAGTCGCTTCGCGCCGGGCGAAGTATGCGTTATCTGCACCGGGAGTCAGGGCGAGCCCTTAGCCGTGCTCTCGAAGCTCTCACGCGGCGACGCTCGAAACTTCAAGGTCGGCGCGGACGACACGGTCATTCTCAGTTCTCACCCCATCCCGGGCAACGAGTGGTCCGTTGGGCGAGTGATCGATGACCTGCACCGCGAAGCGACCGAAGTGATTCACTCGGGCCACGAGCTGGTGCACGCGTCGGGCCACGCGCGCCAAGGAGAACTTCGTACCTACCAGCAACTGCTTCGGCCGAGGAACTTCGTGCCCGTGCACGGTGAGTACCGTCATATGGTCCATCACGCCGAACTGGCCGTCTCTATGGGGCTCAGCCAAAAGCACGTGTTGATCTGTGAAGACGGTGATCAAATTGAGATCAACGACAAGGGGATCCATCGAACGGGAAAGGTGCCGGCCGGCTTTCACTACATTGACGGCAGCGCCGGCGACCTCGATGAACGTCCTCTCGAAGAGCGACGGATGTTGGCCGAGTACGGCGTGCTGTTGATTTCGGCCGGCGTCGATCGGGCGAGCGCCTCCATTGCCCAGCCGGTGACCATCAGCGCGAGGGGTTGGTTTGAGGGTTCGAGTGACGCTGAAGTGCTGCTCAATCTCACGAGTGCCGTACGCGCCGCCCTCCAAGAAGCCCTCGCCGAGGGCAACCTTGACGCGGAGTCGCTCTCGAAGGTTGCCCAGCGCGCTGCTGGACGACTGCTCGGTCAGCGTTATCGTCGCCAACCCGTCATCTTGCCCGCCGTCCTCGTACTTTAGGGCTCGGACTTCTCGGGTTCGCCGTGATCGGCGTTGCTGCGCCCGCTTCGCCAAAACGCCTTGTGGCTGATCTGCTCTTGGTTTAGTCCGCGATCGAGCAGCGCGCTTTGCAGCGTGCGCATCACGTGAAACTCACCAAAGAGATAGGCGTGGCCAACGTCGGATGGCAGGGCGAAGGCGGCGAGACCACTCAAGAGGCCCGCCGGATCACTGGGTGCGCGACCTCGACGGTCGACGAAGATGCCGGTCACGCCGAGACCTTCGTCGAAGGTGGAACTGAGTGCGTCGTCGGCAGCGTCAATCTCAACGATGAAGATCGCGCGACCGGGTAGTTCGATGCTCTGAGCCATTCGATAGAAGGCCGCGAAACCACTCGCGTCGCCAACAAAAAGGTGCCAGTCGGCCAGTGGGTCGAGAGGAATCTTTCCGCGAGGGCCAATGACGTCAACGAGGTCTCCGGGCTTGGCGTCCTTGACCCACGTGCTGCCGGGCCCTTCGTGGTCAATCGTGAGCCAGAGGGAGAACGTATCATTCGCCTTGTCGAGACCGCGCACGCTGTAGCGACGTCGCACCGCGCGGCCCTGTGCGTCGTTCACGCGAAGCATGACGTCGTTGCCCGGTACGCCGGCCAGCGTCGCTGCGTTGCCGCGCAGTACGACCTCGTAGACCGAGGTACTGAGTTGAGTGGTGGTGGCAACTTCACAGAGACTCGCCACCGCGCCCAAGCGCGTCGCGAGTTGTCGAGAGGTATCGTCGGGTTGCTGTGTCACCCCGACAGCCTAGGGGTGGGCGTTGGTTTCGCCGAGTGACAACGTTGAACTCGCTAGGTCGCTCCTTCTAAGATCGCCACCGTGTGGGCGTCAATCGAAGCCTCAATCTCGTCGAGTTGTGCGACGGTGGTTGAGTCCGGTCGACGCAGAGGATGGGGTTCGGCTCTGGCCTGGGCCAGGGAACTGCGGGCGTTCGCCACCGCGCGCAGGGCACTACGTCTTAGTAGGTGGCGACGGATGACGTCGTCGCGCGAGGCTTCGCGTCCGTAACGTTCCGAGGCGCCGCGGGCCCTTTCGAGTTGTTGAGCCGGGCGAAGTGAGGGCGCCGTTGACCAAAGAAACATGTCGAGGACGAGGACGATGGCCGCGCCGAGTCCAGTATCGATGATCCTTGGGGCGAGCAGATACTTATCGGTGCCAAGAAGACTCAAGAAGACGAAGACAATCGGCGTAAAGGTCACCACCGCCAGCACGTGACTTCGTTTGACGGCCCACGGGACGGAGGCGGCCATCACACAGGACAGCACAATCAGCGCCGTAATGGAGTTGCCAGTCCACGCGACGAATGCCGCGATGCCCACACCAATCACTGTGCCTACGGTGCGAGCCAGCGCCCGGTTCATGATGGGGCCAAGGTCGGGTCGAAGAATGAAGGCCACGCTGAGTGGGAGCCAGAAGCCGTGGGGGCCATCGAGGGCTTGGGCGATGACGGTGCCGACGACGATGGCCAGAGACAGGATGAGTGAGAAACGAACGCGTTCGACGCCGGGAAGTCGCGCACGCGTTGACGCGCGCGACGAACCTCGAGTCGTCGAGGAACGAAGTTGCGAAAGATCGCTCACGGCGAGAACCGAGGTGATCGTGGGATCGAGGCCCGCGATGGTGTTGAAGTGAGCTGGGAGGTCTTGGAGGACGGCACTTGCTCCAACTCCCGACGTGTGGCGAAGGGCGCTGGCAATCCCGCGAAGTGCGACCGGCACCGTCGACTCGGCCTCAAGACCTTTTCCTTCGAGATACGACACAACCTCGCCGCTACGCAGCGCAACGATGAGACTTTGGCGAAGTGCGATCTCTTCGGCACTCCCCGAGCGGAGTCGGCTACTTCCAACGACGTCCTGAGCCGCGTCGAGACTGACGACGGCCTTCGCGCGCACGTTGTAGAAGCGTGACGTGCCGACGGTTTCGACGAGATCGGCCAACGCGTCAAAGGCGTACGCGAGGAAAATCCGTTGGTTCGACAGACGTCGTCGGAAATCAGTGAGAGCCGCGAGAAAATACACCGAGAGCGCGCCGAGAACGATCGCTACACACGACTGCCAGACTTTGCCGCTGAACTGAAGTCCGGCACCGACGATGGTCCCAATGAGGAGGTAGGCGCCTGGCGTGGCCCAGCTGGAGGCTTCGACGAATCCGGCGACGAGCGCCATCACGCCAAAGAGCACCGTCAAGGCCCACTCGGCGCTGTCGAAACCAATGAACGACGCTCCTACGTTTGCGCCCGTGCCGGCGGCCACGGCAACCCACAGGAGTCGCGGTCCTCGCACTCGCCATTCGTCTAAACCGTCTTGGCTAATGGCCCACAGCGCACCGATGCTAAAGACAATCGCGTAGTAGCGCTGATTGATGATGAGACCCAAAATGAGGGGTGCGCTGAGACAAAACGCCGCGCGAACGGAAAGACGAATCTGGGGGGCGCTGTTAGAAAGACGACTCACCGCGAGAGACGGGGTGCTTGATGGATGGCCACTTTTGATGTGGCCAAAAAGTAGATCGTCGCGTTGGGGCCGTGCTCGGGCTCTGGTCCAGCGCAGCGTGCGAACACGACGTCATCCTAAGTCGGGTCTGCGTATCGGAGTCGTGCGGTAAGTGGGTGAATCGTCCGATTGGCCTTAAAGAACAACCAGTCGTTAGTAAGTTAGAGGGTTGTGGCACAGGCGCGACACCAGAAAAAGCCGGTAAAAAAGACGGCCAAACACACCCGGGGGACGAGTGCGTCTTCTGATAGTTCGAACGTCTGGCAACGTCACCAACGCGATCTATGGATCGTGGCCCTCGTCGTCGTCGGACTCTTTGTAGCCCTGGCTGAAGCCGGGGCGCTCGGTCCCGCGGGGCGGGCAATCTCGCGGGCACTTTCGGATATTTTGGGCGTCGGCCGATTCGCGTTGGCGATCATCCTCCTAGCTTTGGGCGTCGCGCTCGTGTGGGGAAAGATTGAATTCGAGCGAGCTCGTGTCGGGTGGGGCGTGCTCCTTGGACTGGTCTCGATAAGTGGCGTCGCTGATCTGGCGCGGGGACGACCGGGCACGCACGCCACCACTAAAGTCTTGGGCCACGCGGGCGGCTGGTTGGGCGTCGGCGTGGGTGGTGGACTCGCGAAGGGAATTGGTGTCGCGGGTGCGCTCGTCGTGTTGCTCGCGATGTTCGTCATCGCGACAATGGTCACTACTGGCATTGGTTTGCGAGCGCTCTTTATGGGCATGGCTGCGCTGCTGCGCGCGATAGGGCGCGTGCTCTCACGCTGGTGGACGAGTCGGCCACAACGTGACGAGCGATACCACGACGTTAACGAGTCGAGCACAACGCCGACGATTGGTGAAGCGCCAGACGAGCCCGAGCCTCTCGACTACGAGTTCGTGGAAGAGGAGTACGTCGACGACGACTTCAACTACGTTGACGAGACGCCCGACGAAGTCGAGGCGCCCCCGGTGGTGCACCGAGAGCAGCCAAGAGTCGCCGCGCACGGCGCGTGGGAATTGCCTTCACTGTCATTGCTCCAGCGCACGAAAGATCAGAAGCTAGATCGTTCGCTCACCGACGCGGCTGGTGAAGAACTCGTCGACGCACTTGGCGCGCACGGCGTCGAGACGACGCTGGTGGGCTACACGGTGGGTCCGACGGTGACGCGCTTTGAACTCGAACTGGGACCTGGCGTCAAGGTCTCTCGCGTCACGTCGTTGAACAAGGACATCGCGTACGCCATGGCGTCACCGGACGTACGGATACTCGCCCCGATCCCCGGTCGCTCAGCCATTGGTGTCGAAGTGCCTAATCGTCAGCGCTCGCTCGTCGCGCTCGGCGATGTCCTGGCCTCCGAGGAGTCCATTGCCGCCACGCACCCGCTCGACGTACCGATCGGTCGCGATATTTCGGGCAAGACCGTCGTGGTCAATCTCGGTGAGATGCCCCACGTATTGATATCGGGCGCCACCGGCGCCGGTAAGAGCTCGGCAATGAATTCGCTCATCACCGCGCTCGTCATGCGCGACACGCCCGACGATCTACGACTGTTGCTCATTGACCCCAAGCGCGTGGAGATGGGTCAGTACAACGATCTGCCTCACCTGCTCGCGCCGGTGGTCGTCGATCCGAAGAAGGCCGCCGGTGCGCTCGCGTGGGCCGTCAAGGAGATGGAGCGGCGCTACGACCTCCTCGCCGAAAGTGGCGCGCGCGATATCACGAGTTACCAGCAGATGATCGCCAAAGGTGAGTTGAATCCCGGTCCGACGACGAAGCAACTGGTGGGCGACGCCCTGGAGCGCGCGACGGGTCTTCCCTCGGACGCCGAACCCGCGCCCGGCCCCGAGGAGCTTCCCTACATCGTCATTGTCGTCGATGAGTTGAATGATCTCATGATGGTGGCCGCGCGCGACGTTGAAGAGTCGGTCGTTCGCATTGCGCAGATGGCTCGCGCGGTCGGCATCCACCTGGTACTCGCTACACAGCGGCCCAGCGTCGACGTCATCACCGGTGTCATCAAGGCCAACGTACCCAGTCGCATGGCCTTTGCGGTGTCGTCTCTGGCCGACAGCCGCGTCATCTTGGACCAGGCGGGAGCCGAGCGCTTGATCGGCAAGGGTGACATGTTGCTCGTCACCGCTTCGAGCAACATTGCGCGACGGCTCCAGTCGCCCTGGGTCTCTGAAGAAGAGGTTCGCCGTGTAGTTGAAGCCTGGCGCGCCCAAGGTGGACGTACCGAGACGGTCGTCGCGCTCGACGTTCCCCACGGTCACGGCGGTTCATCAACGGGTGCAGGTACGGGTGACGACGACGACGAGATACTTCGTCAAGCCCGCGACCTCATCATCCGTACGCAGTCGGGTTCAACGTCGATGCTCCAGCGCAAACTTCGAGTCGGCTTTGCTCGCGCTGGGCGCATCATGGATCAGCTAGAAGAAGAGGGTGTGGTCGCTCCCGGTGACGGTTCCAAAGCGCGCAAGGTTCTCGTTTCACCCGACGAGTACGACCAACAGACTTCGCTGTAGTACGTGTCGCGTCCATTTTCCTCACGTCGCCAGGGCTTTCGGGGTCTCTTCACCCGTTTCGTCGGTATGGTTTTGGGTTTAATCGTCGCGGCCGCTCTGATTGTGGGTCTGCAGCTACCACTACTGCATCCACTCTCGAGCGCCAAGGTGAGTTTGGTTCGACTGACGGCCTCGAATGCGTCGACGCCACTGGCGTGGCCCAACGTTGGTTCGGCCGCGCTCGACATCCCCTCACTCGGGGTGCTCGAGTCGCACCACGACCAAGTGGTGCCCATCGCGAGTTTGACCAAAATGATGACCGCCTACGTCGTCCTGAAGAAATTGCCGCTGGGCATCGGTGCGACTGGACCTTGTTACGTGGTGACGAGCGGGGACGTAACGACCTACAACGAAATGGCTAGTCTCAACGAATCGAGTGTGCCCGTCGTGCTAGGCGAACAACTCTGCGAGATCGACCTATTGAATGGACTGCTAGTGCACTCGGCGGGAAACTTCGCCGTAATGTTGGCCAACTTAGCGGCCGGTTCGACTACGCAGTTGATTGCCGACATGAACCACGACGCGGCGACGCTCGGTCTTAGCGGTACCCACTACGCCGACGTCTCTGGATTCTCGCCTGAGTCAGTGTCCACCGCGCTCGATCAAGCCAAGCTCGCGACGTTGATCATGAAGTCGCCACTCGTGCGATCCATCGTTCTTCAACAGAGTGTGACCTTGCCCGTCGCCGGCGTCGTCGCATCGTTCACGCCCTTTGTTGGATTCGACAACGTGATTGGCGTGAAGTCGGGTCGAACTTCTGAAGCCGGCGGGTGCGACGTCATGGCGATGACGTTTCAAGACGGAGCGGCCACCCGGGTGCTTTACGCCGTCGTGCTCGGACAACAAGGTGGTGATCTTTTAGGACCTGCCGGGGACGCCGCGTTGGCTTTGGCGGACTCTGCGGTGTCGGGTCAACTGCATTACACCTTCGAAGCGAATCGTGCCGTGGGTGTATTGGGCTGGGACGGACGACACGTTGCCTTTGGCGTGACGCAACGGCGTGAAGTCTGGTGGTGGCCGGCCCAAGTCCACGTGCGTGTGCACGTCTCGGTGCGCCGTTTTACTTCGACCATTCGTCGCGGTGAAGTTGTTGGTCACCTGGTTGTTCACGGTGTCAAACGCCACACGTTCACGTTGCGAGCGTTCGGCAGTCTTTCGCCTCCCACACTTCTCCAGCGCCTACGCTGACGTCATGTTCGCGCGCGTTCCCGCCAGTTCGGCCAACCTAGGGCCAGGTTTTGACACTCTCGCCGTGGCCCTCAGCCTCTACGTTGAGGTCTCCCTCGAACTCGCCGACACTTTCAGCATCGTGAGTGACGGCTGTGGCGCGGGTCAGTTTGACGACGAGCGACACCTTGGCGTTCAAGTCGCAAAGGGCATTTTGGGACACACGAACTTTGCGATGAGCGTCACCTCGTCTATTCCGCTCTCGCGCGGACTGGGCTCGTCCGCGGCGCTCGCGGTCGCCGCCGCCGCGGCCGCCGAAGCATCGAGCCCCCTCGAGGTGGGTGCCGAGATCGACGGGCACGCGGAGAACGCGGCGGCGTCAGTGTTGGGTGGTCTGGTGGTTGCGAGCGTCTCCGCGCACGACGGCGTCATCGCTCGTCAACTTCCCCTCGACGACGCGTGGCGATTCGTCGTCGTCGTACCCGAAGAACAACTCGCCACCAAGGACGCGCGTCGTGTGCTGCCCAGCCAGGTCCCCTTCGTTGACGCGGTGCACAATCTGAACGCCATGGGACTATTGATCGCCGGTCTCGCCAATCACCACGAGTTCGTCGCTTCAGCCATGGACGACTATCTTCATCAGCCGTATCGCAACGAGTTGCTTCCATTCGCCACGCCGTTGCTGAGACGACTGCGAGAAAGTGGTGCCGCCGCGTCGTGTTGGTCGGGGGCCGGTTCGGCGATGTTGGGATTGGTCACGGATGAGACAGCCGACGACGTAGCGACTGCGGCCAAAGTGTTTTTGCACGAACGTGCGTTGCCCGGTGAGGTTCACGTGCTTGACGTGGACCGCATTGGCCTGGTCACGCGTTGAGTCAAACGCAGGGCCCACTCGACGGCCGTACGTTGGGCGGCGCCGGTTTCATGTTGCTCGGGGCCACGTTGATCCAGTGGAGCGCCGCGATCGTGGAGCACGTCTTTCCCGCCATTGGACCATCCGCGACGAGCGCGTGGCGTTTCTTACTGGGGGCCGTGGTGTTGCTCGCTCTCACCAGACCGAACGTGCGCCACTGGACGAAACGCCAGTGGATTGGTGCGCTGGCCCTCGGCGCAACGGTGGCGGTGATGAATCAATGTTTCTACCAAGCCATCGCTCGCATTCCCCTAGGCAGTGCCGTCGCCATTGAGTACTTGGGCCCGTTCTGCGTCGCGGCTTTTGGCCGGCGCAGTCCAAAGCATTTGGCGTTCGTGGTATTGGCCGGTGCGGGCGTCGTCGCGCTTACTCGGCCAGGCAACGGCTTGAACGTGACCGGCGTGCTCTTCGCGTTCGGCGCCGGGCTCGGATGGGCCACGTACATTTTTGCGTCGAAGCGCGTCGGCGGCACGACGAAGGGCTTTGGTGGACTCGCCGTGTCGATGTCAATTGCGGCCGCGTTGACGCTGCCCTTCTCGATTGGTTCAAGCGCACGCCTCGTTGAGAGTCCGGACCTGTTGCTGCGACTCTTGATCGTTGCGGTGATGGCAATTGTTTTGGGCTTCGGTGCTGAACTACAAGGCTTGCGTCGACTGAAACCGTCGGTCGCGGGCGTACTTTTGGCGGGCGATCCAGCGGTTGCCTTCCTCGTGGGTTGGCTCCTGTTGCACCAGGCCGTTCGACTCTGGGACATCGTGGGACTGGCCTGTGTGGTGTTGGCTGGCGTCGGCGTGACCTACGACTACTCGGTGAGTGAGGGCGAACTCGCTCAGTAGGCTTGAAGGGTGTCAACACCCAAATCGTTCGCCATTCGCACCTTTGGCTGTCAGATGAACGAACACGACTCGGAGAGACTGGCGGGGTTGCTCGTGGCCGACGGGATGGTGGCGGCGACGAGTGAGGCCGACGCTGACGTCATTGTCCTGAACACCTGCACTATTCGAGAGAACGCTGATCTGAAGCTCTACAGCGCCCTCGGGCAACTGAAGGCGTTGAAGGAAGAGCGCCCCGGTATGCAGATTGCGGTCGGCGGGTGCATGGCCCAAAAGGACCGGGGCACGATTCTCGAGCGCGCGGCCTGGGTGGACGTGGTCTTTGGGACGCACAACCTCGCCTCGGCGTCGTCGCTCCTTCGTCGCGCCGAGAGTGAAGGTCCTCAGGTTGAGATCTTGGACGCGCCCGATCCGGTAACGAATCGCGACATGGCGCCCGCCCTCTACGCGGTGCGCGAGTTACCCTTCGCCGCGTGGATGACCATCCAAACGGGTTGTGATAACACCTGCGCGTACTGCATCGTGCCCAGCGTGCGCGGGGGAGAGATCAGTCGCCCCCTCGTGGACCTCATCAACGAAGCGACCATGCTCGCCAACTCCGGGGTGAGTGAGATAACCGTGCTTGGACAGAACGTCAACTCCTACGGTCGCGACATCACGGGACGTCGCCCCCTCTTCGCCGAGCTCTTGCGCGCGCTCGGCGAGGTGCCCGGCATCGAAAGAATTCGCTTCACGAGTCCTCACCCGAAGGATCTGCGACCCGAGACGATCGCGGCGATGGCCGAGACGCCGACCGTCTGCAACCAACTCCACTTACCACTGCAGTCGGGATCGAACCGGGTCCTTAGAGCGATGCGTCGTGGTTACAGCGTCGAGCGTTATCTCGAGCGGATCAACGCGGCCCGCGAGGCGATACCCGACCTCGCGGTGACGACCGACCTCATCGTGGGATTTCCCGGCGAGAGCGACGACGAGTTCGACGAGACCTTAGAGGTGGTGGCGGCCTGTCAGTTCGATCTCGCCTACACCTTCATTTTTTCGCCGCGCGAGGGAACGCGCGCGGCCGACATGACCGACGCCTTCGTTCATCACGACGTGATCAAGGCTCGATTCGAACGTCTGAAGGAAGTAACGGACCGGTCGGCTCTTCGTGGGCACCAGGCCCGTGTGGGAAAGCGTGAAGAAGTCTTAGTCGAAGGCCCGTCTCGTCGCAACGATCAGATGATCTCGGGCCGTACGCGCCAAGGCAAGCTGATCCACTTTCCCGTGAGCGAGCAAGCGACCAGACCAGGTTCGTTGGTCGAAGTGGACGTGACGTACGGCGCGCCGTACTACTTGTTGGGTGAGCTGAGATCAGTGTTGCGTGCTCCTCGACACAAGATTCGCGTGCCCTTGCTCTCTTCGCGATGACGTCGCCCCAGAGCGCCGTTGCGCTCGTCGGGCCAACCGCGTCGGGAAAGTCGGACCTCGCGCACGCGTTCGCGCTGCAGAGCGCCGGCGACGTCGAGATTCTGAGCGTTGATGCAATGAGCGTGTACCGGGGGATGGATCTGGGCACCGCGAAGCCGACGCCTCAGGAACGCCGCGACGTCACGTATCACCTGCTCGATCTTGTCGAACCCAGTGAAGAGTTCACCGTCGCTCAGTTTCAGCGAGCCGCCGCTGCGGCTAAGCAGTCAATAGAAGGCGTCGGGCATAGCGCGCTCTACGTGGGTGGGACCGGACTCTACGGACGAGCAGTACTCGACGACCTCGATATACCCGCCCGCTACCCAGAGATTCGACTCAACCTCGAAGCACGTGCCGAGAGTGACCTTGCGTCGCTGTACGAAGAGCTCCGTGAACTCGATCCCGTTGCGGCGAGTCGCCTCGAGGCGACGAACGCACGTCGCGTCGTGCGCGCGCTCGAGGTCACGTTGGGCGCGAAGCGCCCTTTCTCTTCGTACGGGGAGGGTCTCTTGACCTATGGCCCGGTTCGCGTGGTCCAAGTTGGACTCGACTGTGACGTCGAGACACTGAACGAGCGAATCGCGACGCGGTTTCGGTCGTGGATGGATGAAGGCCTGTTAGACGAAGTCTCTCGACTATCGAGTTCGCCTGGCGGCATGGGTCGAACCGCACGACAAGCCGTTGGCTACAAAGAACTCCTGCGTCACCTCGAAGACGCGGTCCCGCTGGAGCAGTGCGTGGACGAGGCTATTGCCCAAAGTCGTCGACTAGCTCGTCGACAACGTGCGTGGTTTCGCCGTGATCCTCGCATTGAGTGGTTCGCGGACAGGGACCGCGCGACAGCGCGACTTCGCGAGGTGCTGAATGGCTTTAACAGGTTCGTGCGAGACTAGATCAGTGGAATTGCGAAGTCTCCAAAAATGGCACGGTGCGGGGAATGATTTTCTCGTAGACGTCCAAGAACCCGGGCTGACACCTTGGTGGACGCCGGAACGGGCCCGCGCAGTCTGCGAACGAAGCTCGGGCGTGGGCGCCGACGGACTCTTGATCGCATTGCTCGGATCCGGCGTGTCAATGACGCTCTATAACGCCGATGGTTCACTGGCCGAAATGTCGGGCAACGGCATTCGTTGTCTCGCCGCGGCCGTTCGTCGTTCGAGTGCGGGCACCTGGACCACGCTCGACGTTCGCACTCCGGCTGGAGTAAAGGAGGTCACGCTGACGATGGACGGTTCGTCCGGGTGGGGAAGTGTCGCAATGGGTGAAGTGACCTTCTCCGATACGATTGGAGGTGCCTTCGGCGTCGCTAACGTCGGCAATCCTCACGTCGTGGTGCTCGACGACGCTTCGTGGAGCAGGGCTGACTGTGAGGATCTCGCTGAAAAGTTTTCCGCGCAGGTGGGCGGGGCGAACGTAGAGTTTCTCAGCGTGCTCGGCGTCGACCATTTGAGCATTCGCGTCATAGAACGCGGCGTCGGTTGGACGCGGGCCTGTGGCACGGGGTCGTGCGCGGTGGCGGCGCTTGCTCGTCGAGGTGGACTCACTGGCGACGTCGTAACGGTAGAGAACTCCGGCGGAGCGTTGCGCGTGGCGCTTAACGGTCCGCTCGCCACGTTAAGTGGACCAGTACAGTTCGTCGCGGACGTGGAGTGGCTCGACGCGTGACCCATATCCCAAGCACCCTTATTGATCGCACAATCCGCGAGAAGATTGTGCTCGTCGGTGTTCTCTTTCCTGGCGTGAGTGAAGAGGAACTTGACCAGCAACTCGACGAACTGGCTCTGCTCGTTGACACCGCCGGGGCCGACGTCGTGGCCCGCGTCATTCAGCGTCGCGACAGTCCCGATCCGGCGACGTTCATCGGTTCTGGCAAAGTGCAAGAGCTCCGTGAGATCTGTCTCGTCGTCGACTCCGACACCGTTGTTTTCGAGCACAATCTTTCGCCCGCCCAACAGCGCAACCTCGAAAAGATTCTTGGGCGCACGGCCATCGACCGCACGGCGGTCATCTTGGACATCTTCGCCCAGAACGCCCGAACGCCCGAAGGCAAAGCGCAAGTGGAGCTGGCGCTCTTGCAGTACCGCCTCCCACGACTTCGCCGAGCCGGAGGATCACTCTCGCAACAGGCCGGTGGCATCGGTACCAGGGGACCAGGTGAGACCCAGCTCGAGGTCGATCGACGTCGACTCGTGAATCGCATTCACCATATTCGAGGAGAGTTGAAAGAGATTGACCGGACCCGCAACGTGCAGCGCCAAGGACGCGCTCGAGGTCGACACCGCGAAGTGACCTTGGTGGGCTACACCAACGCGGGGAAGTCCTCTATGTTGAACGCCCTCACCGACGCGGGTGTTCTCGTCGAGGATCGACTCTTTGCCACGTTGGATCCTCGAACTCGACAGCGCCAGCTCCCCGGTGGCGAGACCATTCTTTTCACCGACACCGTGGGCTTCATCTCGAATCTGCCCCACGAACTCGTCGAGGCGTTCATGAGCACTTTGAAGTCCGTGCAGTTGGCGGATCTATTGGTGCACGTGGTTGACGGCGCGAGCGACCATGCGGAGGAGCAGATCGCCGCCGTACGCGACGTGCTCGTTGAGATCGACGCCGATCACGTTCCCGAACTGCTGGTCTTCAATAAGGCCGACGTGGCGGGTTCGAGGGCGCGAGACCTGGCGAAGAACTACGAGGGCAGTGTGTGGGTGTCGGCCCTGACGCACGAAAACTTAGACAGCGTGATCGCCACCATTGGTGATCGACTTCGTTCCCACGACCGCGTGCTCACGCTGCAGTTGCCACTCGATCGAGGCGACTTATTGGCCGCGGCGCATCGTGAAGGTGACGTGCTCGACACGTCGATGACCGACGATGGTGTGCTGATTCACGTGGTGCTCGACGCGGTGGGCGCGGCCCGGTTCAGTGAGTGGCGAGTCTCGGCGTGAGTTTTACCCCTCCCGCCTACCCCTACGAACGCCTCGATGGACTAAGAGAGGTGGCCTCCGCCTTCGAGGGCGGGGCCATCGACTGCTCCATTGGAACGCCCATCGACCCGCCGCCAGCTTTCGTGATTGAGGAAATTGCGAGAGGTGTTGGCGCGAGAGGTTATCCACCATCGGCCGGTACCCGCGACTACCGCGAAGCGGCCGCTTCTTGGATGAATCGTCGCTTCGGTCTCGATCTGGCGGGTGATGACCTCGCCGCGTGCGTGGGCACGAAGGAGTTCGTGGGTTCCCTCGCGGGCTATCTCCATTTGAAGAATCCCGAGCGCGACACGGTGCTCTACCCCTCCATTAGCTACCCGACCTACGCCATGGGCGCGACGCTGGCGGGACTGCGTGCGGTGCCCGTTGCGATGGTGAATGGTCAACTCGATCTTTCCTCCCTCGAGGAGTCGGACGTGGAACGCGCTCTTGTTCTATGGGCGAACTCGCCGTCGAACCCGACGGGTTTTCTCGACGACCTCGAAGGTCTTGCTCGCTGGGGGCGGCGCCACGACGTGCTCGTGGCGAGTGATGAGTGTTACGCCGAGTTCACGTGGGCCTCACGACCACGCTCGATCCTTGAGCACGGACCAGCGGGCGTGCTCGCGCTGCACTCCATCTCCAAGCGCTCAAACCTGGCCGGCTTTCGTGCAGGCTTCTACGGCGGCGACCCCGAAATGGTCACGTACTTGCGCTCGGTTCGCCAACACGCCGGATTCATGGTCCCGGGCCCCGTACAGGCGGCGGTGACTCTTGCGTATAGAGATGACGAGCACGTCGAGGTCCAACGTGCGCGCTACCTCCATCGATTGGCGTTGCTCAGTCGGGCTTTGAAAGCGCTCGACGTCGAAGCGCCCATGCCCGAGGGTTCGTTCTACCTTTGGTGCAAGAAGGAAGGAATGGACGGGTGGGCACTGGCGTCGCTTCTCGCGCAACGTTCCGGTCTCGTCGTCAGTCCTGGCGAACTCTACGGCGACGCCGGAAAAGAGTTCGTGCGAATTGCGGTCGTGCAGCCTGACGATCGCCTCGAACTCGCCGCGTCACGTCTCGAAGCTTCGTAGAGTCACAAGTACTCTTGAACCATGAGTGAACTCGAAACACGCATCGGCCACTGGTACGAACAACTAGCGGACATTACGCCAAAGAACGTAGAGGCGCGTCGCGACGTCGAACTAGTGATCACAAAGCTTGACGACGGGCAAGTACGTGTGGCCGAAATCGACAACAACGGCACTATCACGGTGCACGAGTGGGTCAAGCAGGCAATATTGCTGCTCTTTCGTTTGCGCGGACTCGAGAAGAGCGAGGCTGGCCCCTTTGAGTACCTGGACAAATTGGATCTGAAGAACGACTACGAGCGCCGAGGCGTACGCGTCGTTCCCGGTGCCGTTGCCCGACGCGGCAGTTATCTCAGCCCCGGTGTCATTCTGATGCCCAGTTTTGTGAATATCGGCGCCTGGGTTGGCGAGAGCACGATGGTCGACACGTGGGCCACGGTCGGGAGTTGTGCGCAAATCGGCGCGAACGTGCACCTCGCGGGAGGCGTGGGCATTGGCGGCGTGCTCGAACCCGCGAACGCCGTACCGGTCGTGATCGAGGACGACGCGTTCATCGGCAGTCGTTGCATGATCGTCGACGGTGCCCGTGTGGGCCGAGGTTCGGTGCTTGGCGCCGGAACGATCCTGAATCCGTCCATTCCCGTCATCGACGCGGCGACGGGTGAAGAGGTGTCGCGGGGTCACGTGCCGGACTACTGCGTAGCGGTGTCGGCGAGCCGACGTCGAGAGTATCCCGGGGGTGAATTCTTCCTACCTTGTGTCTTAATCATCAAGCGATTGAGTGAGGGCGAGCGTTACAACAAGGTCGCTCTCAATGATGTACTGCGTGATCACGGCGTGTCCACGTGAGTCGACTCGACGACGCGTTGGAGCTGGTTGCGATTAGTTCGGTGAGTCGTGACGAAACCTCGCTCGCGTCACACGTTGAGTCGCGACTACGCGCGTCGAGCACGCTCGAAGTAGAGCGAATTGGTGACAACGTTGTAGCGAGAACAACCGGACATCGTACGACACGGCTCTTGGTCGCGGGTCATCTCGACACTGTGCCGGGCGAGGCGAGTAGGGCCGAGATCGTCGGCGAGGAACTGCGTGGCGTGGGCGCCTGTGACATGAAAGGCTCACTTTCAGTCATGCTGGAACTGGCTCTCGATCCCGCGCCGAGATCGGTCGAAGTCACGTGGGTCTTTTACGCGCGCGAAGAGATTTCTCGAAGTGAGTCGGGCTTGCAAGAGATCGCTGAACTTCGACCGGATCTCTTGCTCGGAGACGCCGCGATTTTGGCTGAACCCACCGACGGCGTGGTCGAAGCGGGCTGTCAAGGGTCGCTGCGCGTGAGCGTGGCACTTCGAGGAAAACGTGCGCACCCCGCGCGGCCCTTTACTGGTCGCAACGCGATTCATCGCGCGGGTTCGGTGCTTGCTCGAGTGGCGAGTTACGAGCCTCGAAGTGTTGACGTTGATGGCGTTCGTTACACGGAACAGCTCCAAGCGGTAGCGATTGAAGGAGGAGTCGCGTCTAACGTCGTTCCAGATCTCACGACGATTACCCTCAATCACCGAGTTGCCCCTGATCGTTCGAAAGAGGACGCTATTTTGTGGTTGCGCGAGTTTCTTGGCGACTTGATCGAAGACGACGACGATTTCTCGGTCCGGGACTGGGCGCCCAGCGCAAAACCATCGCTGAAAGATCCACGTCTCGACGCGCTTGTTCAATTAACCGGCAAACCGGCTCTTGGCAAGGTCGGTTGGACGGACGTCGCGACGTTTCAAGAACTCAACGTCCCCTCCACAAACTTTGGCGCCGGTGACCCGTTGCTTGCTCACCGCAGTGACGAGTTCGTGACGCTCGCGCAACTCGACGAGTTCGCGCGCGTCTTACGAAGCTGGCTTATCTAGCGCGAGAACTGCGACCTTTAATAGTGACGCAGTACGGAGATAACTCGTCCGTAGATCGTGACCTCGCGTGCGTCGAACTCCAAAGGCTCCATCGTTACATTCGCGGGTTGGAGAATGATTCGCGAGCCTTGGGGAAAGTAACGCTTGACGGTTGCTTCGTCACCCGGGATTCCGGCTACGACGATCTCGCCCTTGTCCGCCGTGGACTGTCGTTGGACGACAATGAAGTCGCCCGACAAGATTCCGGCGTCGATCATTGAATCGCCTCGAACTTGAAGAACAAAACTGTCACCGCGTCCGGCGAACTGCTCGGGAATCGACATCAACTCGTAAGCACTCTCCACGGCCAAGACGCCAGTTCCAGCGGCCACGTCGCCGACGAAAGGAATGTGTCGAATGTGCTGATCAGGGGAGGGGTTGGCCGCGTCGAGGCGAACCGTCAACGTTCGGGGCTGTTGTGGATTCTTCGCGATGTAGCCCGCGTCGCGGAGCACCTTGATGTGATTTGCGACCGTTGCTGACGAGGAAAGTCCGACGTGTACGCCGATTTCACGAATGGTTGGCGGGAAACTTCGCTCGCGTTGGCAACTTACGATGAACTCTAAAATCTGTCGACGCATAGGCGTTAGCACTTCGGCCATGGGGCCCTCCAATAACGAACAGTTGTTCGTAGTGTAGGGCACCAGACAACCAATAGCAAACATCCGTTCGCTTAATTACGAGACCCGTCAGATCTGACGCGTCACCCGTGTTTCACGCAACGGGATGACGACGATTTGGCGTAACTGGCTCCAACATCGGACTTCTGTCCTACGGTTCTCATCGATTATCGCGAAATGCTTGGCCTGAATGCTTTTCGTTGCACTGTTCTCCTAGATTTAACCCTGCACTTCACATTTCCGTCAAATTGAGGAAACGTTAGGTGCTACTTTCACCAAATGGCATATGCCCATAAATTCCGGAGAGGGGAATTGATGAAGTCAAGTATTAATTTAGGTATGAAGCGATTTGGGGTGATTGCCGCATCAGGCGTTATGGCCGTGTCGGGAATTGCCGTTTTTTCGTCCGGCACCGCGTCGGCGACAGCCAAGTTGAAGACCTACGAGATTGGATATCAGGGTCCACTTTCAGGTGGTAACGCTGCTACCGGTCTCTACGAAAAGTACGGTGTTCAATTGGCCGTCCAGCAGTGGAACGCCAATAAGAAGCGCAAATTCAACATCAAGTTGGTTCCAGGTGACGACCAGGGTGACCCCACTATTGCTCCTAGCGTCGCTACGGGGTTTGCGCTCAACTCAAACATCATGGCCATCGTTGGACCAGCATTCTCGGGTGCGACTGTTGCTACCCTCGGAATCTACGGAGCTAACCACATTGCAGAAGTCAGTCCTTCGGCAACGCGAGTTTCCATCACGGTGAAGGATCCCACCGCTAGCCCAACGGGCCCATTGAACACGTTCCACAACTTCTTCCGAGTAGTTGCGAACGACGGTGTCCAGGGACCTGCTGACGGTGCGTACCTGCAGAAGCACGCCGGAACTGGAAAGATTCTCGTAATCTCCGACACGAGTACCTACGGTGCGGGACTTGCGAGCCAGGTTGCAGCGGCGGTCACCAAGGCGGGCGGTACGTTGGCGAACGGTGGCTCGATTCTGGGTCTTCCGTACTCGAACGCGTGCACGGCTGGTGGTACCGGAACGAGTGACGCGGTTACTGCTTCGCTCACGGGCGTATCGGCAGTCTTCTATGCCGGTTACTACTGTGACTTTGCGCAGGTAGTGGACAACCTCGTTGGAACACAGCACTTCTCAGGCACCATCATGAGTGGCGACGGCAGTGACGAACCTCAGTTCGTTACCACGCTGTCCAACCAAAGTGACGGCAATGGCGTGTTGTTGACCTGTGCGTGCTCAATTAAGTACCCCACTTCATGGGTTACTGCGTACACCAAGGTGGCTAAGGAAGCACCTGGTCCGTACTCGGCCGAATCGTACGACGCCGCTAACTTGATCTTTGCCGCAATGTCGAAGCTTAAGGTAGTGACCCGATCGAAGTTGTTGGCTCAAATCAAAAAGAGTGACTACAAGGGCATCACCAAGACCATCAAGTTCGACAAGAATGGCGACGTTTCGGGGTCCGCCATCTTCGTCAGCAAGGTCGAAAATGGAACAATTACTCAGTTAGGCCTTGAGTAGTCTTAACCAGTCTTAGTTGTTTGAGGAAGCCGGCTGCATTTGCAGCCGGCTTCGTCAAATCAGCGTGAATGGACGCGCCCCGCTTGCTAGTTTGAACTTGCAATGCTTTGAGTGAAAGGGAGTGATGGCCAGTTTCGTAGCGCTCGGCATCTTCACCGGCCTCATCTATTCCATGGTGGCGCTGGGCTACACACTCGTTTATGGAGTCTTAAAACTCATCAATTTTGCCCACAGCGAAGTGTTAATGAGCGGCGGGTTCGCGGGATATTTCTTCTTGCACGTCGCCATGAAAACCACCACTGCTTCCACGTCGGAGCGAGTATTGATTTTGATCGGCGCGATTGTCGCGAGTGGACTCGCGGGAGCTATCGTGGCGACCGCCATTGAGCGATTTGCGTATCGCCCCCTGCGCCGTCGAAACGCGCCCAAACTCACCTATCTCATCTCGGCTATTGGCGCCTCGTACTTCCTTTTGAACTTCGCCGGTAAGGAGTTTGGCCGAAACCCGACCGCCACCGCCCAACCCATCACGTCGAATGTTTCTATTTCCGTGCTCGGGGCGCAGATCTCCGCCTTTGATCTCGTTCTCTTAGGCGTCACGGCGGTGCTGTTTTACGCCGTGAACACGCTCGTGTCGCACTCCAAAGTTGGGCGAAGCATTCGCGCCGTGGCCCAGGACGCGGAAACGGCCAGCCTGATGGGCGTCAACGTCAACTCTACGATCGCCTCGACGTTCGCGATCGGTGGATTTATGGGTGGCGTGGCCGGACTCTTTATCGGTATGAGCACCACCGTTGACTACAACATGGGTTTTACGCCCGCTCTTTTGGCCTTTACCGCCGCGGTGTTGGGGGGCATCGGCAACATTCGTGGAGCGATGGCTGGCGGTGTAGTGCTCGGCATTTGTATGTACGTGCCGATCTATTGGCTCCATCAGCCGTACCTCGAACCAGTGATCGGCTTCGCAATTCTGGTTCTGGTCTTAATGATTCGACCAACGGGACTCTTTGGTGAGAGCCTGGGACGCTCAGCATGAGTGAGCCGAGTCGTTTGAAGAGACTAAGGCTCGACGGAGACGATCTTCGACTCGCGCTGACTTGTTTCGCCGGGGGAGTGCTGCTGGCACTGATGACGGGACCGGAAGGTAACATCACCGATCCAACGTACTCATTTAGGAATGCTCTCTTTAGTAGTCACGTCTGGGGCTTCTTGATTTTTGGGGTTCTACTGGCTATGGCGTCGGTCTATCGACGCAAAGTTCGCATGGGCGTCGTTTCGCGAAATCGAGAGACGCCGCGGCGGACAATCCGCGTGACGATGACCTCGGTGATCGCTAGTCCGTCGTGGCCGTTGCGCGTGGCGACGGCAGTAGTAGCGCTTTTAGCGGCCCTCTTGATAGCGGACTTCACGGGACCATTCGTTGCCCACAAGTTTTCCGTCCACGTGATGCTCCATCAACTCGTCTATACCCGAACGTACGGGTATGTCTTCATAATCTTCTGGCTCTTAAATACGGTGCGCGTGAACTTGACGCCCCGCAGTAACCGCGGGGTTCCCTCGATTCTGACGACCACGTCGGCGAAACTCGTGGCGGGTGCCGTGGGAGGGTTCTTCTTCGCGCTCTGTGCCGATTCCTGGCTGCCACCCAGGTTTAGCTTCGCGTATTTCACCTTCACTGGTAACAGCGATCGCGCCTTTCTGAGCCACTGGACCACGTACTTGTGGATGTTGGCTGGGCTGTTCGTCGGCTTGAGGGCGGTGCGCGCGGAGCGTACAAAGTCGAAGATGGACCTCGTCAGTCGGTGGAAGCGTCCTCACGTCAAGGTAACTGCAGACACCCGGTTCGCGCTCTACGGGGCCGCGCTCTTTGTCGCGGTGGAGGCGCCAAAGTTCTTGTCACCCTTTTGGCAGCAGTCCCTCTTCACTCAGATCGGCATCTACTGTCTTTTGGCCGTGGGCCTCAACGTGGTCGTGGGCTTTGCGGGACTTCTCGACTTGGGCTACGTGGCGTTTTACGCTCTCGGTGCCTACACCAACGCCTACTTCACGGGGGCGCTGCCGATTCATCCACCATTCTTACTGAACGCGTTTTTCAGCATTCCGATAGCCATCCTGGTGTGCATGATCGCTGGCGTCATTCTGGGTCTTCCCACGCTGCGACTGCGTGGTGACTACTTGGCGATTGTTACCCTTGGCTTTGGCGAGATTGTCTACGTGCTGGCAAGCAATTTAAATAACGTCACTGACGGCGCCGGCGGTACTGGTACGTCGGGAAGTTTCTCCATGCACATCTTTGGCATTCACTGGGCACTCGCTGGACAAGCGATTGGCGACGACCTCAACTTCTACTACCTGCTGCTGGCCTTTTTGGTGCCCATCATCTTCCTTTTCTATTCACTGAATAATTCCAAAGTCGGTCGGTCGTGGGCCGCGATTCGTGAGGACGAAGTGGCGGCGGCCTCCCTTGGTATTAACAGTCTGAAATACAAAGTCATGGCCTTCGCCATTGGCGCGTCGACGTCGGGCGTGGGCGGCGTCCTCGCGTCGGCGAAACTCGGCGCGCTCTTTCCATCGGACTTTGCCTTGCAGGTTTCGATTCTGGTTCTCGTGCTCGTCATTTTTGGTGGTATGGGATCCATCATGGGTGTGTTGATCGGCGCGGCGTTTGTCGGGTGGTTCACACAGTTCTTGATCTTTCACTCGTTCATTGACTACCAAGACGCTGACAAGTTCATGTACTTGGGCGCAATATTGATTCTTACAATGATCTTCCGACCTCAGGGCATGTTGCCTTCAAAGAGAAGACTGCGAGAGTTTCACGACAGTGAGGCCGGTCTAGGATCGGCCGACGCGATGGGCGCAGCGGCTGAAGGACCACTTTCGTGAGCGGCGACAACATCTTCGAAGTGGCGAATGTCACGTTGCGATTTGGTGGCGTCACAAGTCTGAACGACGTGTCACTCGAACAACGCCGTGGAGAAATCTTGGCGGTGATTGGGCCAAACGGTGCAGGAAAGACGTCGCTCTTTAACTGCCTAACGGGTGTGTACCGTCCGCAAGAGGGGACGATTAAGTTCTTCCCGAAAGACAAGGAACCACGTAACATCGTTGGCCGTGCCCCGCACCGCGTCACGAAGTTAGGGATAGCTAGAACGTTCCAGACGAGTCGGATGTTTAACGCGCTGACCACGTTTGAGAATGTCAAGATTGGTGTTGAAGCGAGTCAGAAAACGGGCCCGATCGGCGCGATGCTGCACCTGCCTCGCACGCGGCACGAAGAGCACGCCTCCGATGAAAAATCGTTGGAGTTGCTGGATTTGGTCGGACTCAACCATCGACTCAACGTAACCGCTGACTCGTTGCCCTACGGCGACCGTCGACGTTTGGAGATTGCTCGGGCGCTCGGAACAAACCCGGAGGTCCTCCTCCTCGACGAACCCGCGGCCGGAACGAACCCCTCGGAGAAGCTCGAACTCGTGCAGCTCATTCGAAGAATCAATGAAGAGGTTGGCGTTTCGATTTTGCTCATCGAACACGACATGCGTCTCGTGATGTCACTCGCCGAGCGGATTTACGTACTCAACTTCGGTCAGGTCATCGCCGCCGGAGCGCCTAGCGAGATTCAACAGGACGCCGGTGTTATCGCCGCGTATCTCGGCACTTCTGAGACCGAGGGAGCGTCCTAGTGAGTTCGACAATCTTGAAGCTCGAACACGTCGAGGTCAGGTACGGGCCCGTACCAGCTATTCGCGATCTTTCGCTCACGGTGGAAGAAGGGGAGATCGTCACGCTCTTGGGTGCCAACGGCGCCGGAAAGACCACCACGCTGCGCATGATTTCGGGACTTCACAAGGCCTTCAACGGGACGGTTCTCTTTGACGACATTGACATAACGTCGGCACCGGCCCACGAACTAGTGGGAAGAGGTCTGAGCCACGTGCCCGAGGGTCGTCGCATCTTCGCCAATATGTCCGTGACCGAGAATTTAGAGATGGGTGCCTTTCGGCGAAAGGGAAACTACAGCGACGAATTCGATCACATTTTCACGCTGTTCCCGGTTCTCGGCGAACGGCGCAAGCAGTTGGGCGGGACGCTCTCCGGGGGAGAGCAGCAGATGCTCGCCATTGGCCGCGCGTTGATGGCCAAACCGCGTCTCTTGCTCCTCGACGAGCCATCGCTGGGCTTAGCGCCGATGATTATCGAGGCGATTTTTCGTATCATCGTCGAAATTCGCTCCGAAGGTGTGACAGTTTTGCTCGTCGAACAGAACGCTAACCAGGCGTTACGAATCGCGGATCGCGGCTACGTCCTGGAGAACGGCAGCGTCTTGTACGAAGACACCGCCAGCGCACTACTCAGCGATGACCGCATTCGCCGGGCCTATCTGGGAAGTGTTGACTAAGTCGTCGTTCAGTACTTTGGCACCCAACTTCGTTAGGTCGTTCCAACTTTTCCTCACTCAATAATTTTCTGCGTCGCCTTCGCGACGCTGGCGAAGGCGACCGTTGCGTCTCAGTCAAAGGAGACGTTATGGATTCGGAAGAGAATCTTGGTCCGTGTTGGATCGATCTGGCCCAAGTGTTGCGCGCGGGGGTGTCGCGAGTACTACTGTACGGGCCGCCGGGGACGGGGAAAACCTTTGCGGCACTCCATCACGGATCGCAACTCGAATGTGTCGAGCGATTGATCTGTACCGAAGACCTCACGTCGGGTGAGATAACCGGCACGTGGATGCCGACTGGTGAAAGTCGATTCGAATGGCGAGAAGGTCCGGCCATTCGCGCGTGGCGAGGGATTGATGGCACCGGTGGACGGCTCGTTCTTGACGAAGTTGACCGAGCGTCAGGTGACGCGCTCGCGACGTTGCTCGCGATCACCGATTCGCCGGAGTCGGCTCGGTGGCGTAATCCTGAGACTCTCGAGTGGGTTCGCCCCGGCCCGTTCTTCTCGGTCATCATGACTTCGAACATCGAGGATCTTGACGATATCCCCTTCGCCCTTCGTGATCGATTTCCAGTACGTATTCGTATTGACCGACCACATCCCTCGGCCGTGGCGCGTCTGAGTGAAGACTTGCGAGAGGCGGCGCTGTCGGGATCGCTTGGACCCGACGAGCGGCGCGTGTCGCTTCGAAGCTTTTACGCCTTCGATGAACTTCGCCGCCACTACGGTCCGGTACGGGCTGCACGACTCGTCTTTGGAGAGAGCGTCGCGCCCAGCGTGCTCGACGCGTTGACCATTGGCGCCGTGTCTTGAGAAATGGCGTGATCTTCCCCGAACTCGTCTGTGGACGCGAAGACGAGGTTTCGAGTGGTCCCTGGACCGTACGTGAAGGTTCGACGATGCGAGGGACCGCGAGTTGCAATCTTTCCGAACGAATACTCGAAGTTCCCTTCGGACCGGGTGCGCAGGCGCGAGTCGTGCGGGCGCACGAATTGATGCACGCCCGAGTGAGCCCTCACGCACAACACCTCATGAAGGCGCTCAACGAAGTGTCACCACGTGCTCTCGAGTGCAGTGAGGAGTTTCGAGTCAACACGCTGCTCGCTCGACTTCACTTTGACGTCGTGCTCTTGCGTGATGGCACCGAGAAACTTGGTGGGCGCCGCATTGGTGAGGTGGGGGAGTGGGCCGAGGCGGTCTGCTTCTTCGTGGCAGTCCTTGGTACCGGGGCGGAGAAAGAGTTCCTCGCGGGCATTCGCCAGAGTCGTGCACCATGGCTCGGTGCGCTGCGCGCGATTGGTAAGCGCGTGATGGCTCACGTGGGTCAACTCAGTACCGAGACACTCAGCGCGACGCGACTCGGCGACGAAGGTCTCCCCAGTGGCTACGCGTGTTCGACGCTGGTGTTGGCGCGCCTGTTAACGCAATCAATGGCGGCGCGGGTTCCAACGACACCCGAAGAACTGCGCGCTTTTCGTCGCTCGCTCGAGTTGGGCGGGCGCCGCCCGGTGACCGGCCAGTTCGCGACGCTTGTTTTTGACGACTCCCTACTACGGAGACCACGCACGCGCGTCGCTCACGTTCCACTCGTTCGTCCTACGACGACGGGCACCGTGTTGCGCTACCCCGGGCGTCTGCTTACTGATCCCCAACGCCGAGCCTTCTCTCAAAGGATCGCGCAACACGGCGGCGTTGTCGTCATTGACCTCTCTGGGTCAATGGACCTCTCCTCCGATGCGTTGCGCGACGTCGTGCGCACGGCGCCGTGTTCGCTCGTTGTTGGCTATAGCCATCGGCCGGGTGACGTGGGCGCGACGCCCAACGCGTGGCTACTCGCGGAGCGCGGTCGCGTCGCGACCATCTGTCCGCCGGGCAACGTTGGCAACGGGGTCGATGGACCGATTCTTCGGTGGGCTCTTAGTCAACGTCGCGCGAACGAACCTGTGGTGTGGGTTACCGACGGACAGGTCACGGACTCGCACGACCACCCCGACGAGGCTTTGACCCAGCAGTGCGTGGACCTCGTCCGCCGGCACCGAATTCGCCTCGCTCGAGATCTCACTGAAGCCACCAAGGCGCTCCGGCTGAACGCGTCGACACCCGCTTCTCGGCTCTCGAATTTCGGTCGAGTCGGGCGTCGACTACGCGAAAGCGCTGCAATATAAGGGCTTTCGGAACTCCGAAAAAAAGTTGCATCGAACACCTGTTCGCTTTAAGATAACGAACAGGTGTTCGTAGAACGAAGGAGTGTCGGGAATGGCTGCCGTTGAAATATTGGAATCCCCAGCAGTTGAAGAGCTCGTCAGAGCGCCCCATCTCCGACTCGTCGCGGAGCTCTCATCGCCACGGTCGCTGCAACATGGCCCCTCCCTCGCGCAGCGCCGGGCCGCTCGAGCACGAATGATGCAACGCCGCCGTCGAACGTTGGCGGGACTTGTTCTTGTCGCAGCGCTGTCCGTCCTCGCGCTTCCTGGACACGTCCTTGGTGCCACGACGGGCGCGGGACTTTCGACTGACCTGGCGGGATCTTCGGTGCTCGCCTCGGGGATGGACTACGTAGTCCAAACCGGCGACACGGTGAGTTCCATTTCGCGCAGTATCAACCCCGTTGATCCATCACTAGCGCGCTCGTTGCTTGTTCGTGAACTCGGTTCATCGGTGGTTGTTCCTGGTGAGCACGTTCTAATCCCCTGAGAAATTGGGGTTTTAGGTGTATCGTGAGGTAGTGCGTTGTCCTTTCTGTTCTGCAGACGACGACCGCGTCGTTGACTCGCGTCTGGCCGAAGACGGCGTGGCCATTCGCCGACGCCGCGAGTGCGCTAACTGTGCCCAGCGCTACACGACCTTCGAGCGAATCGAGGAGATTGGTCTTTACGTTATTAAGCGCTCGGGCGAGCGTGAGCCATTTGCTCGCGAGAAGATAATGAGTGGCGTCCGCTCGGCGGCGAAGAACAGACCCGTTGACGATGACGTGCTCGAAGGCGTGGTGGTGGTCGTCGAGGAGTCGATGCGCCTTCTCAATCGCGACGTGACGAGTGAAGAGATTGGGATGGCGACCCTCGAGGCACTTCGTGAGATCGACGACGTGGCGTACGTTCGTTTCGCCTCGGTCTATAAAGGATTTGAAGGTACCGAAGACTTCGCGCGTGAGATTGGCATGCTGGTTAAGACCACGGCCCCTAAACATCGCGGTTAATCGTGCGCGCGCTTCGACTTCAACCGCGTTCGGCGCTTGCTATCTACGCCCATCCTGACGACGCGGACGTCGCCGCGGGCGGCCTTTTGGCCCAGTGGGCCAGTGAGGGGACGGAAGTTCATTTAGTGGTCGTCTGTGACGGAGCCAAGGGCTCTCACTCACCTCACTCAAGGGCCTCTGATATTCGAGAGACGCGCCGTGAGGAGTTGCAGTTTGCGGCTGATCTACTGGGCGCGGGCAGTGTCACGTCGCTCGACTGGCCCGACGGGGAGGTCACCAACTCCGTCGAGCTTCGAGAGACGCTCGTGGGTCTTGTTCGAAAGTATCAGCCCGAAGTCGTCCTCGGGCCCGACCCCACGGCCACGTTCTTCGGTGGGGTCTACGTGAATCACCGTGACCATCGTGAGACGGGCTGGGCGTTGTTAGACGCCGTCGCTCCGGCCGCGGCGATGCCTTTGTACTTTCCCAATCAGGGCCCCCCACACCAGGTGAGTGTTCTTCTTCTTAGTGGAACGCACGAACCCGACGTTGTCGCCGACGTCTCACGAACGATTGATACGAAAGTGAAGGCCATCCTCGCGCACGCCTCGCAGTTGGCTGGCGACGCCGAGGCCATTCGTGACGTCGTCCTTGAGCGAGCTGAACAGGCGGGGCGACCCGTCGGGGTTGCCTACGGCGAAGCCTTCCGCAGCATTGAACTCGACTTCTAACAGCCCCACGGTCGAGGAGGCCCCGATTCTTCACGTGGATCTCGACGCCTTCTTTGCGTCCGTTGAAGTCCTCGACGATCCCTCGCTGAAGGGTAAACCCGTCGCGGTGGGTGGCGCGGGCGATCGCGGCGTCATCGCGAGCGCGAGTTACGAAGCTCGACGCTACGGCGTGCGCAGCGCCATGCCGAGCGTGGTGGCGAAACGAGTCTGTCCCACGCTCATTATTCTGCCCGGACACTTTGATCGTTACGAGGTCTACTCGCGCAAGTTCCACAACATTGTGCTAGATCTCACACCCGACTACGAGCCCCTTGGTCTCGATGAAGTCTTTGCCGATCTGCGAAGCCTTCGCCGTCTCGAGGTGCGCCCCCTCGACGCCGCGGCGGTTTTGCGTCGGCGTATCCATGACGAGCTCGGACTGTTGTGTGGCGTGGGACTCGGCCGGAACAAACTTTTCGCCAAACTCGCTTCCAAAGAGTCAAAACCCCGCATCGTTGACCGAGGTCTCGTCGAAGGTGCGGGCGTCGTGTGGGTGAGTCCGTCGCTCGAGGCACAGTGGCTCGCCGCGCTGCCCATTCGCGCACTGTGGGGTGTCGGCCCGGCGACGGCGACCAAACTCGCTCAGCTGGGACTGACCTGGGTGCGTGACTTGGCGCGCGTCGACGAAGCGACGCTCGCTCAACACGTGGGCGCGTCCATGGCCGCTTCACTGGCCGCCTACGCCAAAGGCGAGGACTACCGCGACGTGGTGGTCGATCGTGCGTTGAAGTCAGTCGGTCACGACCAGACCTTCGCCCACTCTCTTGTGGGCATCACGGAAGTCAGCGAGGCTCTAAAAGTCCACGCGGCGGTCGTGGCGAGAGCGCTGCGTGAGAAAAATCTCGTGGCGCGCACCGTGAGCATTATCGTGCGATTTGACGATCTCACGAGCGTCTCGCGGTCCCAGACGCTCTCATTTGGTGTCGACGACGAGTACGCCGTCGAGGTCATTGGTGAGGCGCTCTTGCAGTCCGTCGACTTTTCAAGATCCGTACGATTGCTAGCGGTACACGCGTCAAACTTCCTCGAGCGCGGTGAGAATCAGTTGCAACTGAGCTTTGGCTTTGAGACTGCTTCGCGCGACGCGAAAACAGCCGCCGCGACGGTCTCGCGTGAGCGTCAGGTTGGGAACGAAGCGCTCCGTGACGCCGTTGACGAGGTGCGACAGCGCTTCGGTCGTACGTCAGTGGGGACGCTGAGTGAACTCAACGAAAATGGTGTCGACGTAGTGACCCAACGCGGACGTCACGCTTTTGGACCCGAGCTTGAGCGAGAGTGACTTACGCGCGAACGGTGACGAGGGTGCCAATCGGCGTGTGGGGAAACACGGCCGCGGCAGAGGCGAAGGGCATCTCGACACAACCGAGACTCTGCGGCCAGCCGTAGGTTGATCGGATGAATCCGTGCAGTGCGTCGCCTCCGTTGAAGTACGAGACGTCTGGAATGCCCGAGTCGCTGTAGTGCGACCCGTCGGGATTGGTGCCCGACATCGTTGTTGTAAGAAAACGCTCGTAGACCGGGTAGGTACCAGTAGCCGTGGGGGCAACCGAGATGCCCGTGTTGACGATGAAGTGAGATTTCGCTTGGCCCGCGATGTAGAGCGTCAGAGTTTCGGGCAGCGCCATCGACACGTCAACGTAGTTATAGGGTGCGGGGTCAACTTTATTGGCGAGCGCCGCGGCCGAGAGATGGCTCCACGTTGTCGCGTCGACTTCGCCAGTGACGGTGAGATTCGACTGACTTTGAAAGGTCATGAGGGCCGCTCGAAGGACGACGTTGTCGGTGCCGAGACGCCACTGAGCACTGAGGGCGGTGGGTAGATTCGGGTAGGCCCACGTGAAGGTGCCGCTCACCTGTTGCGTTGGATCGCTCGCCGTGCTGCTGGGTGCGAACGTGAGAGGCACGTAGTGCAGTTCCGCGAGCAATTGCGCTTCCCACGTGAAGTTAGTGAGTGCACTGGCAACTCGGGGCCGAGTAGCGCTAAATCGGCACGTCTTGGTACACGTCATCAGTGTTGGCGTGCTGATGGTGTAGGCCGTGGAGGGCTTGAGGGCACTCGTGAGCACGGCCTGTACTTCTCTCGGTCCGATCTGTTGCCACTTCGTCGTCAGTGCGGGCCTCGTCGTTAGTGCGGGCAGAGCGCTGGCTTTTGTGGGTGCGCTGAAGTGCAGACGAAGGAGCGGCAGATTCGACGACAGCGTCGCCGGCAGCGTGACCGACACGCGATAGCGCGTCGCCGCCGTGGCAAACGTCGCGGGCAAAAGCGTCGCTCCCGCGAGCACAACCCCGAGCGCCAAGGTGAGTTTGAAGTTTCGAATCACACTTCCAGGCTACTAACGGTTCAGTGATTCCAGGCTTACAATTGCCTTACGATAGGGGATTGAGATGACAATGTTAAAGACGTTGGGTGTGGTCGTTCTTGTCCTTCTCGGTCTGTGGTTGATTTTCGCGGTGGTGGGGGTGTTGACGACGATTATCAAGTCCGTCCTCGTGGTGTTAATTGTGATCGCCATCTGTTATGGCATCTACCACTTCTTTAAGAAGCACTAGGGCCAACTTTTCTACGAACTAGGATGGACAGTTCTGGCGGCGTGGCCGAGCGGTTAGGCAGGGGCCTGCAAAGCCCCGTACTCCGGTTCGAATCCGGACGCCGCCTCCAAGAATTGATCGGTGTTGCATTGAATTTCGCTTTAGTTTGATCGAGACACGCGGATGCAGGTACTTGCGGATTTTCAAATCCCAAGGAGGATTTCTGATCATTTACGTGGCTCGCGAGTAGGATTGTGGCGTGGAAGCTATCACATCAATCGAAGTGCGTCCTGACATTCGAAGCGGCAAGCCGGTGTTTGCGGGAACTCGCATTACTGTGTACGACGTTCTTGATTACCTCGCGTCGGGGATGACGATAGAAGCAATTGTTGCCGATTTTCCCGAGTTAACTGAGGCCAATGTTCGTGCCGCCTTAGAGTTCGCCGCCCTGCGTGAACGTCGCCTTTCAACTCCTGCGTGAGACTTCTACTGGACCAGAACCTCTCCCGAAAACTGGTAGAGCAACTTCAGATCGAGTTCCCGAATTCTGCACACGTGGAAGCGCTGGGCCTTTCCCTAGCGACCGATCGGGAGATTTGGGACTACGCCGCCCAAAACGATTTCGTCATTGTCTCCAAGGACTCTGATTTTCGCCAGTTAGCGTTTCTTTACGGGCCGCCCCCGAAGTCAATCTGGCTTAACGTTGGAAACTCGAGCACCTTGTCTATTCTCGAGATTCTTCGCATAAATAGCGACGTAATTGCTCAATTCGGCGAGAGCATCGAGGAATCGTTCATGATGCTCTCGGGAGATGTGCGCGCGAGGTAGTCAAATCGTCGCTCCTGTCGATCCAAAGCCTCAAGCGACCAAACAGTCCTGCCGACAATAATGTTGGAATGGACCGTGATTTGAGCAAGGTGTACGACTCAATGGCATCGACTTACGCCGAACACGCTGCAGACAGCCCATACAACGCACACTACGATCGTCCATCTGTACTCGAGCTCTGCGGCGAGATCACCGGTTTAAGGATTCTCGACGCGGGTTGTGGCCCAGGGCTGTACGCGGCCGAGTTGGTCGGCCAAGCGGCACGGGTCGTGTGTTTCGACGCGAGTGAACCAATGGTCAACCTCGCACGACTGAGACTCGGTAGTTCTGCTGAAGTTCTGCATTTGAGCATCGGAGAAGTTTTGCCATTCGATGCGGGGAGCTTCGACCTCGTTCTTTGTGCCCTCGCAATTCACTATGCGAATGATCGTCTCGCTGCTTTCAGAGAGTTCCACAGGGTTCTCGCACCAGGAGGCGCGGTCGTCTTTTCGACGCAGCACCCGACCGCAGACTGGCTTCGAAAGGGAGGTTCGTACTTCGATGTGGCGATTGAGACAGACACTTGGAATCGCGAGGAGGGCAATTGGGACGTCTCATTCTGGCGTGAGCCGCTCTCGTCCTTGTGTGCTGCGATTTTTCAAGCTGACTTCCTCATCGAACGTATCGTTGAACCTCTGCCAGCCGAGTCAATGATGGAACGTTGGCCTGAGTACTACGAAAAGCTCAGCCAGGAGCCTGGTTTTCTCGTTCTTCGCTTGATAAAGCGTCAGACGTTAACGAAGTAACCGGCGTCCGCCTCGGTTACGGCTTAGCCGATTTCGAGCCACCAGCGCCTATCACAGCACGGACACGTCTGCTCTTTAGGGCTCTACTCCGAGAACTTCTACGTCGGGTCTGTAGAAAAACGCCGTCCCAGCCGGAGATCTCGTCACTCCGTGTAATTGTCAAGATGTGGAGGGAGGTGATTGAGATTACCGGTTGGAAAGTCGCCAAAGTTTTGCCGACACGTATTGGCCATTGGTTGAACCATCCGGTTGACGGGCGGGATTTTGCCCCTGAGTTTGCCACTTAAAAATGAGTGAATTCGAAATTCTGGAAAGCTAACGCGTTTCCTTAAAGTGTTTGAATATTCCCCGAACGCAAAGTTTGTGGCACACCCTGGCACGGGGTGGCACGCTTTAATGGGGCCTGCAAAGCCCCGTACTCCGGTTCGAATCCGGACGCCGCCTCCAGAGAGTCATCGCTCTAAGTCTTCGAGGTTGGCCCTCAGGGTGCGAAGGCGCATCGCGAGCGGGGGAACCCGCTCGAGGATATCCAGTGGCCGACAGTGGCTGCTCAAATACGGGTGAACGGTGGCATCGTTGGCGAAGGAAGTGGTGACCCGGCGATGAATTCAAGGTTGATGGTCCGCGAAGGTGACCGGACTCCGGCTGGCTCTTCCTCTCGACGAACAGCAATAATGGTCACGTGGGCAAGGCATTAGAAAACATTGACGATCACTTGAGCGAGTGGCTGATGAATCAGCCCGTGTTCTTCGTTGGAACCGCCCCACTGGCTGCCGACGGTCTCCTCAACTGCTCACCCAAGGGGAATCGTCAAGAGTTCGCCGTGGTGGGTCCTCGCAGGGTGGCGTACCTCGACCAAACCGGCAGTGGCGTCGAGACGATCGCTCACCTCCGCGAGAACGGGCGCATCGTGGTGATGTTTTGCGCCTTTACCGGACCGCCGCGCATCGTGCGCCTCCACGGGGTTGGTCGGACCGTGCTGAAGGATTCGCCGGAGTTTGCGACGATGGCGAACCACTTTTCTGGTGCTTCGGGGGTGGGCGTTCGCTCGGTCATCGTGGTTGAGGTGGATCGAATCTCCGACTCGTGTGGCTTCGGCGTCCCTTTGATGAATTTTGAAGATCACCGGCCAACGATGGACCAGTGGTCGAGGCGCAAGGGCCTCGCTGGAATTCGTGACTACTGGGCGGAAAAGAACCGCCGAAGCATCGATGACCTCGAGGGCTTCGACGTCTCCTAGTCAATGACGAAGAGCGCTACACCGCTTCTAGAGTCCCCTAACACGTCGCTGGCCCACCCAGGCACGATGGAACTATGTCTTGGTCACGCACGTTCGCGCGCCACCAGGTAGCTGGTAGCGATGCTGCGATACCGCCCGGTAGACCGTTGCCGAGAGACGATTGATTGGACCGAGAACGAGAACGCGTCCGAGGAATCGCCAGGGAAACGAGCCCGTTCGTAAAACGCCGGCAATCGTCTCGTGACCGTAGAGAACCGTCCCGTCGTCAAAGCGAAGAGCGACTTCACGTCGTGCCCTCACTGGGTCGACGCCCAATGACGGAAGATCGACGGACTGCAGCGCAGTGAAGACACAGTTGAGTCGCAGTCGATGAGCGCGCACTGCGCACTTGGTGCAAAACGCGCAGTCACCGTCGAAGAGCATCACGGGTTCTTGCGAGTCCGGCATCACCTCAGTGTAGGGACCGCGCAGTCCCAAAATTCTCAGAGCAGTTATTGAACACTCACGAGCGTGCCAATGGGAGTGTGGGGCCAGAGAGCGGCGGCGTCGACGAAGGGCATTTCGACGCAGCCAAGACTTTGGGGCCAGCCGTACGTTGATCGGATAAATCCGTGCAGTGCGTCACCGCCGTTGAAGTACGAAACCCACGGAATGCCGGCATCGCTGTAGTGCGACCCGTCGGGATTGGTGCCCGACATCGTGGTCGTGACGTAGCGCAGGTAGACCGGGTAGGTGCCTTTAGCGGTGGGGGCGACCGAGATGCCCGTGTTGACGAGTGAGGTGAAGGCCAGTTTGCCATTGACGTAGAGTCTCGCCTTCTCGGGCAACGTTTGGTCGACGTAGACGAAGTTGTACGACGAGGGATCGCCTCGATGCTGCAGCGCGGCCCCGACGATGGCCTTCCACGTTGCTCCGTCCGTCGAACCCGTGGTGGCGAGGTTGTGTACCAACTGGAATCGCATCACGGCACCGCGAAGAACGATGTTGTCAGTGCCAACGCGCCATTGAGCGCGAAGAATTGGCGGGAGCGAAGTGAAGCGCCACTTGAACGTGCCCGGAACGAGTTTCGTCGGACTGGGAGGTCGTTGTTTCTTATGGGTTGTGGTCGTGGTGGGCAACGTTGTAGTCGTGGTGGTGGTAGCCGTTGTACCGAGTGTCGTCGTGGTTGTTGACGTCGTTGTTGCTGGTGGCGAGGTGTGAACTGTCGGGTGAAACGAGACAGGGAGGTATCGAAGATTCGCGAGCAGTTGATCTTCCAGGCGGACTGAGTAGGCGGGAACAGCATGTTTGGTCGCGGCCTGGGCCACGTGGGTCACGGACAGAGTCCCCAGTGCAACTGACCCTGCCGCAACGAGGCAGCGCGTCCATCGTTGTTGGATTCTCACTTACTAAGTTTACTTTGAGGTTGAACCTCTACTGCAGCACCGTGACGAGAATGAATCCAGTCGTCGATCATGGCGCTCTGAGTCGACCAGGTGGAACCAGTAAATTGAGTCAGTGAAACCCTTCCAGTCCAAGATGACGTTGGGGACCTCGGTACTTTTCCTAGCTCTGAGTGGACTTATTACAGTTCCTATACTGCCGGCACCGGCTACGGCATCGGGAACGACCTCCACCTCGACTTCGTTGGGATCGACCACGACGTCGTCGACCACCACCACGGCGCCGGCCGGGACGACCACTACAACGACGACCATCGGGACGACGACGACTACGTTGCCCATCATTTCGAGGCCGACCAATCTGGTGTGGCCAAAAATGGGTAGCGCCGCCTTCGCCATTCCCCAACTGAAGGTCGCCGCCTCGTCACCTCGCCAGTTGGAGCAACCCATAGCGAGTCTCACGAAGTTGATGACCACGTGGATCGTGCTCCAAGCGTTCCCTCTCAAGAACTCTGAGAGAGGATTCTGCGAGACGGTGACCGCCGCGGACGTCGCCATCTACAAACAAGACGTTGCTGAACAACAGTCGGTGGCCAAAATCATTCTTGGTCAGAACATCTGCGAACGAATGTTGCTTCGCGGCATTTTCGTACACTCTGCGGGCGACTACGCCCAACTGCTCGCTAATTTTACGGGACTGCACTCGTCGAAATTTGTGAAGCTCATGAACCGCGACGCCGTGGCGCTGGGCATGCACCACACGCGCTACGTCGACGAAACGGGCATTGGCATAGGCGATGTCTCGACGGCTCAAGATCAGACCATTCTCGCTGTTGACCTCATGACCCATGAGCCAATCGTTCGAAGTATTGCGTCCCTCACCAAAGTCTGGCTTCCACAGGTAGGCGTCGTGGGTACCTACACGCCCGATCTCGGTCAAGGCGGCGTCGTCGGCGTGAAATCTGGATGGACGATACCGGCTGGTGGCTGCGACGTCATGGCACTGAACATCGATCTCAACGGGACAGTCGTCTCAACGTACCTCGTCGTCTTGGGCGAGCATTCGAACAATTCGTTGGCGCTTTCGGGACAAGTGGCTTTGGCGCTCTATCGCTCGCTGCGACCTTCGATTGCGCGCGTCGTGACACCGTCGGGCGTGAAGGTTGAGTGGGTTGGATCTCTCAGCGACTTAGCGACGACGCCCAGTCCACCGACTTAGACGCGACCTCTTCATCGCTTCGCCACCGAGTGATTGTTGATTCAAGCGGCGAGATTAGCGATGACGGCGACGGCGGTGCGCTCGGGTGAGAACTGACGGTGACCAACCGGCGTCGTCGACGTTGACGTTGGTACCCGGCGGCACGATTTCGTCGACGCGATCTAGTACCGCGGTCTCGAGGCGCAGCTCCGGTGCTGAAAGTTGTGATTCGAGCTGTTCCATGGTGCGAGGACCAATGATTGCCGCACTAATTGCCGGATGTTCGAGCACGAAGGCCAATGAGAGTTCAATCAAGGTCATGCCCGCCTCTGCGGCCAGCGCGGCCAGTTCGGTGACGAGTTCGAGCTTGCGTTGGTTGGCGGGAAGGCTCAAATCGTAGCGACCGGGAAGTCGTGCCGCGCGTCGACTGGTGTTCTCCTTGCCAACCCCAAAGCTGCCCGACAGCCAGCCGCCGGCCAGGGGGCTCCAGGGAATGACGCCCATGCCGTACGTCTGCGCGACCGGAAGTACATCGCGCTCGATGTCGCGCACAAGTAGTGAATAGGGAGGTTGTTCGGTGCGAAACCTCTCTCGCCCTCGCTTCTCGGCGACCCACTGGGCCTCGACGATCTGTTCGGCCGGAAACGTCGAACTTCCAAATGCGCGGATCTTGCCCGCGTGTACGAGGTCACTCAACGCGCCGAGCGTCTCATCGATGTCCACGGACTCGTCGGGACGGTGAATTTGATACAGGTCGATGTAGTCAGTCCCTAATCGGCGCAGACTGTGCTCGCACTCAGCGATGATCCAGCGGCGAGAGTTGCCTTGCGCGTTGGGATCGTCGCCCATGTTGCCGTGGACTTTGGTGGCGAGCACGACGCGTGATCGATCGACGGTGGATAACGCTTTGCCTACGATAATTTCGGACTCACCCTGGGAGTACACGTCGGCGGTATCGATGAAGTTGATACCGGCGTCGAGAGCTCGATGGATAATGGCGATGGAGTCGTCGTGATCGGGATTACCCCAAGCACCGAACATCATCGCGCCTAAACAGAGGGGACTGACTTTTATACCGGTGCGGCCGAGGCTGTGTAGTTTCATGTTTCAACCATACGGCGCGAGTGACCCCGTCGACCCGTGAAGTCCTCACTTCGACAGCGCACCGTCGAGACATGCCCTGTATTAGCGCGCCGGGAACGCTTGTTACAGGAGAGTGCAAGGATAGGTTGGTGGCGAAAAAGTATCTTCAGGTGCCCGAGCTGATTGTGGGCTTTGACACCGAGACCACTGGACTCAGCGTGATGAGCGAACGTGCGATTTCGTACGGATTCTGCGCCTACCGTTTTGGCGCACCGCTGTGGTCGGAGCACTTCTTCGTGATGCCCGACTGTCCAATTAGTGCCGGCGCTTGGCGAGTTCACGGACTTTCGATGGAGGACCTAGAAGCCAAACGAAGTTCGGAAACGGTGTACAGCGTGGCGGCTGGATTGGCTCACGCCATCAACATATTGCGCGATTTTCACGCGCGTGGAGCGTACGTTGTTGGTTCGAACGTTGGAAGATTTGATCTAGAGATGCTGCGACGTAGCTCGATTTCAGTACTCAACAAAGCACTCGACGACGACGACTTTGACCTCTCACTACTTCGCATCATTGACGTGGTCGAGCACGATCTCGCCATTGATTCGAGTCGCGAGTTTCGACCACGTCGGGGGCTCGAGTTTCTCTGTCGCCACTATGGCGTTACACCCGGTGGCCACGACGCTCTCGGGGACGCTCGGGCCTCAGTGGAAGTCTTTATGGAGCAGGTAATTTTCAACAATGACGGACAGGCATCGCTCTCACTCTCAACTGACCACGACGCGTTTTTTGCGAAGTTCGAATCTCAGTAGTTTGGTGGGTATTCGCTACTGAGGACATAAATAGCGGTGGTAGGATGGAGCCCCACGGGGCCGTTGGCGCAGTCTGGTAGCGCACTTGCATGACACGCAAGGGGTCACAGGTTCAAGTCCTGTACGGCCCACTAAAAAAATCCCTGGTTAGAGGCAGTGCTCTCAGACCCTTTTCAGCAAAACACCGCCACAAGCGACCGTTGTCAGCAACGCAGCCAGCAACGCGAAAGTGGGACCCTGTGGCGGGCTATAGAGGAAACGGCGAAGGATCGGTCTATCAACGTTCGTCGGACGGACTTTGGCTGGGTGTTCAATCGGTTGGTCGGGGCAGCAATGGCCGTTCGATTCGAAAGACCGTTACGGGCAAGACCCGCGCGGAGGCGGTTCGAAAGTTGAAGAAGCTCCAGCGAGAGTTCGACGACGGACTGCCGGCACCCGATATGAAAATGACGGTGGCCCAGCTGCTCACCCTGTGGCACGACGACGTCCTACGCCACCAGGTGGCCCCGAGCGCCGCACTCAGCTACTGGACGGTGGCGAAATACCATATCGTTCCGACTCTCGGCAGCAGGAAGCTTGTAAATCTCACCTCCGCTGATATTGACAGATTGCTATCGGCGAAGTTGGATAGCGGTCTGTCCGTCTCTACGGTTCGCCGGATCAGATCTGTGTTGGGTCAGGCCATTGATCAAGGTATTCGGTGGGGCAGCGTGAACAGAAACGTGGTACGTCTCACACGGCCGCCCAAGGAGCAACGTCGAGAAGGGCGGACGCTTACATATGAGCAAGCGCGACGACTTCTCAAAGAGCTCGAGGGACATCGCCACGAGGCGTTGTACTCCTTGATGCTCTCGACCGGACTACGTCGGGGCGAGGCCCTGGGACTTCAATGGCGCGACTTCGATGGGGCAGGAAGAGTTATCTCGGTCCGTCGACAGCTCAAACGAGAGGGCGGATCACTCGTTACCGCCGATACAAAGACCGCGAGGAGCCGGCGATCGGTGAACCTTCCTCGAGGACTGGTGCAATTGCTCGTGGAGCACCGCAATCGCCAGGAGGAAGAGCGCGACGTTATGGACGAGCTCTGGACTGACACGGGGTTCATTTTCACCACCAATTTTGGTACTCCGATTGATCCAAGAAATCTCAATCGCGAATTCGCGACAATCCGCCAACGGGTGGGCCTCGAGCACTGGCACCCCCACGAGTTGCGTCACTCTGCGGCCAGCCTGTTGCTCGCGAGCGGCGTCAAATTCCAGGTGGTAAGCGAAGTACTGGGACACGCCTCCATCCGAATGACGGCTGACGTCTATGGACATATATTGGCGCCAGACAGAGAAGCGGCCGCCGACGCTATGGACCAAGCATTTTGGAATGGCGCCTGAGCGCGGTAAAACTGTCTGAACAACTTACGGGTCACTATGAGCGCCCTAGGAGTTCCGCCGGCGTGTAGCAGGTCGCTGCTAGTTAATGAGTGGAGGATTAAATGAAAGCACTACGGATCGGACTCGTCGGCGTTGTCGCCAGCTGGGCCGCGGTGCTTTCGTTAAATGGTGGCAAGAGAGGCCGGTAGACCTTGGACTCGTCACTCATGGTTCAATGGGGGTTAGATCGTTCATAGTGGTGTCCATTGGTCAGCAGTCGACCAATCGCTTCCAGCGTACTTCGACGGAGGGACGCCGTGGTCGCGACGAGTGCCGCGTCGGTGCTGGACGTGCGTGCGACGGCGCTGGCTCAACGCCACGAGACGATTTTCAGTTCGTAGGAGGCTCTCGAACTGGGGCCGCCCTCCTGCTCGTCAAAGACCACGAAACTTGAAAACTTGGCATGGAGCGAAGCATTCAAGATCAAGCCGAATATCCTCAACTGGAAGATCTCGTTGGTCAACTCATCGTCGGAACCAACATGGAGAAATCGCCACGTCAGCCCCGACCCGATTGTCTGCTGATTTGATCATTCACGGTGATACTCTCTTTCTAGGGATGACAAGACCTAGCCTCCTATTGAACTGACAATTAGTCAGATTTCAAAGTAGAAGGAGTGATGTGAGTCCTGACCACGCAGTGTTAAGTACTACTACCAATAATCCTTTGGTGGCTTCGTTACTTATTAAGGGCACTTCAAATGTCTAATTTCAGGAACCGATTACGCCAATGGAAGAGTCGCGCAATTGCCGTGAAGTCTAAATCCAAGAGCACCGTACAAAACAAAGATGGCTACTCCCGACTGGCCGACGATCATCACCACGGCGCCGAGGGCCATGCCTTTCAGGTAAATAACCACCCCCAGGAGGTCGACGACCAAGCCGACGATCATCACCACGGCGCCGAGGGCCATGCCTTTCAAGTAAATGACCACCCCCAGGAGGTCGACGACCAAGCCGACGATGCGCCTTAGGCGTGAGCTGGTCGTTCGCGCCGCAGAGATCGCAACAAGAACAGAAGGCGGGGCACCGTCGAGGAATTTCTAATGGACGTTACGATATTGCGCGCGAATGCTCGTGAGAATGTAACTGTTCAGGTGCCTTTTGAAGGAAATGGTTTAGGGACTGGTGCCTGACGGCGACGGCATCCATGGGTCACCAACGAAGAGTTGCTGCAGTACCTCGAGACGGTTGGCCCCTTGCTTGGCGGCGCTCGAGAGGTAACCGCGAAAGGCCAAGAACGCCTCGGCCCCTTCGAAACTGCGGAACCCACCAGAGATCTTCTGAGCGATCTTGACCATCCGGATGTCGCGCTCACAGAGGTTGTTATCGGCCGGCACGTTGGTGTTGGTGGTGAAGCGCAACACGTCATCCATGTGCACGTCAAGTCGGTTTAACAAGTTGTGCGCCTTTGATCGTTGGAGCCTGCCTCGTCGACCAGTAGGCGTTGGCGGGGGGTTGACTTCGTGACCACTGGCAATGATTGTTCGGTACGTTGCGTGCAGACTCGTCAACTCGTCGTCACTGAGGCTGCGTTGTCCGTTGGCCTTCGCCTCGAGCACGTGGTGCCAGGTGTCAGAGAGCAGACCGGCCATGTCGTTGGCCCAACTCTGTCCTTCGTTGAGTGCGGCCGCGGCGAGTTCGCGAAGTAGATGCGCGCAACACAATTGGTGGCGGACCTTGTCGTAGTGGCGATAGGGCGCCCAACCGTCGTGGACCAGTACTCCGGTGAGGTGTTGGAGAACTCCCATGGCGTCCATGGCCGTGGCGCCCCGGCGCGTATCGAGGTGATACAACGTCAGATCAGTCGTAGAGACGGCGTGCACCCAGGCCAGGCGGGCATTCACCCTAAGACCGGTCTCATCGGCGTGCACGACTTGGGCCGTGCGTAGTTGGGCCTGCACTTCACCGAGGAACCCAGAGAGCATCGCGGCTCCTTCTTGCACCATGGCGACGATGGCCCCGGTCGAGACCGACGTGTCGTAGGTGTCGTGGAGCAGCTCGGCCACGCGCGCTATGGGCAGGTGCTGGCGGGTGACGAGGTAACAGACGTAGCAGCAGTGCTGGTCCGTAACAGGCGGGGGCGGTCGCGTCGCTCGGAAACTCTCCGGTCGTGAGCGTGCCACAGGAGCAGCGTTTTCGTTGGGCCTGGTGTTCGGTGCAGCGCAGCGCCATCGAGGGCAGCTCGAACACCTGGCGAGTGATGGTCTCGGTCACTTCAGCGTCCGTCAGGTCATCCCCGCAGTGGCGACACGACGTCGGTGCGTGAATGACCGTGACGTCCGGGTCAAGTCGCTGGGCCAGGTGGTGACCCGGGTCGCCCGGCTGCTTTCCGGGTTTCAAACCGGACCTCACTCGTCGTGATTTCGGATCCGGCTTGCTATAGCCGTCACTGGAGGGTGGTTTTGACGAGGTCCTCGAGTTCGACGAGAGCCGAGCGAGCAGCACCGTCATCTCCGCGCGCATCTTCTCGATCAGCGTGGTCTGCGCTTCAATCAGCGTGGTCTGCTCAACGATCCGATTCGCCTGCTCTTCGACCAGCGTGCGCAAGGTGACTAACTCAAGGAGCAGCGCTTCGGGTGAGGGCTCGTTAGCGCTGTTCGGAGCGCCATTACAAGTGATGACTCAACGATAAGCCCGCTACGCCCGAACGAAGTGGACCCTCGCCAACTGGGGACCTGAACAGTTAAGTGAGAATATG
>Ga0208849_1000307_pt1 | contig 47874 bp, 43 predicted proteins | sample NGESurdeep072012_10_FD_184470 | JGI IMG/M metagenome (GOLD analysis project Ga0208849, IMG submission 184470) | Arctic peat soil microbial communities from Barrow, Alaska - NGEE Surface sample 53-3 deep-072012 (SPAdes) | ecosystem: Environmental > Terrestrial > Soil > Wetlands > Peat ... | reverse complement strand
GCCTGGTCCCTTTGAGTCCAAGATGATGCACGCCACGCTCCAAGCGTTCGGTGACGCCATCGCCCAGAGCGCGCCCATGAAGCGAATTGGGCAGCCTTCGGACATGGCGGGCGCGGCAATTTTTCTTGCGTCGCCGGCCGCGAGTTACATCACGGGCGTGATACTTCCCGTGGACGGTGGCATCGCCACGTTGGCTTAACCGGCTGGCGTGCGTCCGAGCGTCACCTTGAGCGCGAGGTGCTGAGTCCCGCGCACCACGTGCAGAGTAATCACGTCACCCGGCTTCAGGGAAGAGATCACGGCACTGACGTCCTGGGCGCTGGTGATCGACGTCTTATTGATAGCCACGATGACGTCACCCTGGCGCACGCCCGCAGCCGCCGCGCCCGTACCAGAGATAGTGCTCATCACGACCGCGCCGCTCGTGACCTTGAAGCCGTACTGCTGTTGGAGCGACGGCGTCATAGATTCAATCTCAACGCCAATGAAGGCTCCGTGATTGACAACACTCTCGCCGGCCTTCAGTGTCGTGAGCAGTGATTCGATGGTCGCGACGGGAATAGCGAAGCCAATGTTTTGGCTCGTCTCGCCGTTGGCCAGGGTGCCAGCAACGGCGGTGTTCATGCCAATAACGTCCCCGCTCGAGTCGAGCAGCGGGCCGCCTGAGTTGCCGGGGTTAATGGCGGCATCGGTTTGGATCATGTTGTTCAGTGTCTCTGACGCGGTACTCGTACCGGCGGTCACGGTGCGACCGAGAGCGGAAACGATGCCCTGGGTCACCGTTGGCGTCCCCGCGGCGAGACCGAGTGCGTTACCAATCGCGACGACGGCGTCGCCCGCGACGAGGGCGTTGGAGTTGCCAAACGTCACGACGGGCAGGTTCGACGCGCCGTTGATACGAATGAGCGCCACGTCGTCAACGGGATTTGTGCCAACCAACGTGGCGGGTTCGGCTTTGGTTGATCCGCTGCGCGTCACGGTAATCGTGCCGCCTTGGACGGCGGCGGCGATGACGTGATTATTCGTCACGACGAGACCGGCGGAGGTGATGATCATGCCAGTCCCCTGATCCTCTCCGCCGGAGCCCTTTACGTCGATACTGACAATTGAGGGCAGCACCTTGACGACCAATTTGGGAATACTCATGCCGTTCGGCAGGATGGCGGCACCGGGCGAGGCACTGACTTCGTTGACTGTCACGCCGTTATTCGAACCCGTGGACGAAGAAGCGAAGTGTCCCGCGAGGCCTCCCACCAGGGCGGCTACGAGCAAAAGAGAAAGTCGAGTCGACCAAAGAGTTCGACTCTTTCGAATCTGCGACGAAAGAGGCGCCTCGTCGGCGAAGCTCGGACTCGCACCGCGCACGATGTCGTCGGGTGCATCGTTGACGAGAGGAGAACTTGCAAAGACCTGCTCCCCCGCCGGCGTCCACGAAGGGCGCGTTGGCTCCTGAGGAGCGTCAGTTTCGCCCACCGTTGGTAGCGATGTTTCGTGCGTCTCGGGGCTATTGGGTATCGACTTCGAGACATCCTCTTCAGGAAAGTCGGTTGGCGTGTCACTCACGAAGCCATGCTAGGCATCGAACTTTAAACTTGGGCTAAATGGTTAAGAAATGTTTGCTTATCGCTGAGCGACTAGATTAGAACCCTATGTCTCGTCGCATTGAGATCGAAATAACCAGTCTGAATGGCGAAGTTGCCACGTGGCGCGCCGCGGGCGCGAAGCTCCCAAAGGGCGTCTTGCAGGCGTCGCTCGTCCCTGGCGGGCCAGTGATAGGCAACGTCTACCGGGCTGATATCGAGCAGTTCATGGAGGGCATCGAAGTCCTCTCGATTATGGCGCCAAAGACCGCCTCACCTCTTGACCCAAAAAACGAACGCCTGGAACTCATTCAAGAACCTAAAAAGGGTCCTGACGTCGTCGTCACCTACGCACCAAAGGGAAGAGGTGCGAGCCGCGGTGGCGAGCGTCGTGACAGCGAGCGACGTGAGGGCCCGCGTCGTGAGGCGACGAAACGGCCGACCACGCGCCGAGAACCCCGCGAGCCACGCGATCCCAAAGACGCCTCGGCAACGGGCGAGAGAACTGAACGCGCTCCGCGTAGTGATCGCCCCGCCCGGGGCCCTCGAAATGAAGGCGCACGTCCCGAGAGGACTGAGGGCGCCGCGCGGAGCGAGCGTCCGGCCCGTGGTCCACGAACGGAACGAACTGGCCGAACGAGTCGTCCCGAGCGCCCCGCGGGTCCACAACAACCGCCGCTCACCACAATTCACCGGAACGCTTTGCTCGCCACCCTCTCACCGGAACAGTTGCCCGTGGCCGAACAGCTGCTGCGTGGTGGAATGCCCGCTGTGCGATCAGCAGTTGAGTTGCAGAACAAGAACGCCTCTGCGCAAGGCCGCCCCACGATCGACGCAACGACGATTGAGCGCATTGCCGAAGATCTCCTTAAGAGCACCAATCTCGCCCTTTGGAAGGACCGCGCCGGCGGTGCCGTAGCCGCGGGTCGAGAGCTTCGCCTTCGTGACCTGCGCGCCGTCGTCACGTCCGCGAAGACCGTCTCGCTTGACGACGACTCGAGGGTGCAGCTCAAGGAGTTACAGGCTTCACTCGGCGCGCGCGTCGAGCACCTTCGTACGCAGTGGAACGAGAAGCTTGAGGCCGCGATCACCTCAAAGAACGTGAAAGAGGCGCTCAGCCTCGTCGCGCGACCGCCGGATATTTCGACGCGTGTCAGCGCCGATTCGGCTGTGCGGGTCGTGGCCCTCGTCTCAGAAGCTCTCACGGTCGACCAAGACCCCGCTACGTGGAGGGAGATTGTCGAACTAGCCGCTGACACGTCAATCCGTCGAAACGTAAAGCCCCTCGGCATTCCCAACGACGAAGCGAGCCGTGCCGTCGCGGTTCATAACGCGGGCGCTATACCCGAGCTCGCGAAACTGCTCGGTATGAAGGTGCCGCCGCCACCACCGCCTACGCGGATCGTGCGGCGTCCGCCTACGCGCCGCGCATCGTAAGCAGTCGCGCTTTCCAACCCATCGATTCGTAGAGCGATTTCATCGCCCGGTCGCCCGGTAACGCGTACGCGTCGATCGGTGGGGTGTCGTTCTGCAACAGCGACTTCAGTAGTTTTGTCGCCACCTTCTGGCGACGAAAATCGTGGGCAACGTAGATCGCCTCAACGATCCGCTCTCGAACGACTCCCAGTCCTTTGATCTGACCCTGATCAGTGACGATCCAAAGTGAAGCAGTCGATACGACATCCAGCAGAAGTTGACTCACGTCACGTTCGCCACAGAGCGTGTCGAGCAGGGCAACACCTCCTCGTTTCACGACGACGTCCTTATGCGCGCGATGCCAAAGAGTTTCCAATTCAGGGGTCACTGACGTGACCAGCGATACGATCACCTTGAGGCCTGAAGTAGGCGCCAACGAGTGCGTGGCGCCCAACAGGTCTTAGACACAGTCACGACAGAGCATTTTGGACCGGTCAGCGAGTTGGCTCGTCTTCTTCAAAAGCCGACACGATTTACAACGAAACTCGTCGTCTTGTTTGGGAAGAATTGCTTCGGCGGCGTCAACGGTCGGATCGGTCTCAACTGGAGCCTCATCATCGTCCTCAGGCACCGAGGTGCGCAGAATCGTCTCGGCCAGCACTTGGTCGAGGGCCATCTCGATGTCGGCGTCGTCAACGACGTCGTCATCGTCTTCCACCACTACCGCGGCCGCGGCAACTATCTCTTCTTCGTCCGTCAGTTCTGCGACGACGCTCTCGTCGTCCGCATCGTCGTCTTCTTCGATACCTTCGACGACCTCCTCGAGCTCTTCTTCGGTCACGATTTCTTCGATAAAGCCCTCCGCAAGCTCCTCTTCGTCAAAGACTTCATCATTTTCAACATCATCTGCCATAAGTTCCTCTTCTGTAGCGCTGGCATTGTATGGCCTTTTTGACCAAACGTGCAGCATTTGAACCTAAGGAGTCCGTAAATGTCGCCTTTTCTAGCGATTTAGTCGATTCCGTTCCGCGGTCCGCTCTGCTTCCAGGCGCTCAAGATCTGTTTCGGAGAAGTCCACGTAACTCATTGCCTGGGCAATGGCCCGGTGACCAGCCTCTTCGCGAATTAACCGGGCCATCTCGTGGGCTACGCGACGGTAGCTCGGGTGACCCTGGGGGCCAGAACGGAGTTCGATGAGGTGCATGGCCTCTCGGGCATTCATCTGCATCACGTAGCGGATTCGAAAGGCCAGCGCGACGCAGTACTGGGCCTGGCCAGGAAAAACTGACGCCACGTCGTGGAAGAGCTCGGCCGAGCGCAGCAGCGACTCTTCGTAACGACCGGCCAGTCCCGACTCTTTGATCACGTCGGGCACGTCAAAACCGAGGTCGACCGTGAGCGGTTGCCACTCAATGGTGAGCAGCCGGTGTCGCTGAAGGTCGCGAAAGGCTCCGTAGTCGCTGACGATCTCGAAGCGGTAGTCGGTGCGTTCGAACGCTCGCCCGGGACGATGACGACGGTTCTCTCGTTGACCGACGTAGGTGGAGAAGAGCTCGGCGCGCTCGGCCGGACTAAAGGACTTGACGAGTTGCGCACCGTGATCGTGCGACATCGTGGAGTCGGCAAAGATGATCGCCTCGAGGACACGGTCCTCGCCCTCGGGATCGAAGCCGACGAGACGAACGTACTCCCCCGACTCGTCCTCGTCAGTGTTCAATGAAGTGACCAGAGCGTGGGTGGCACTGCGCGTGTTGGCCAAATAGTGTGTCCAAGCAACGCCGCGCTCGGGAACGTCGAGCCGCTTCAAGAATGAGGGAATGACTTTCGCGAGCTCTTCGTGCATCATTTTCGCGTAGTCACGAACTTCCGGCAGAGGATGTGCCCTCATGCGCAAGAGCAGAGCTTCATAAGCCTGACCCGAAGCGTAGATACCTAGATTCGACAGCGCGCTCGCCGGGAGCAGCCCGCGCAGCCCATCGAGAGCCTTCGCACGAATGGCCTGACGATAGACAAAGTCCGTGTCCTCAGGCGTCTTGGGGTACTTCGTTCCAAGCCAGTCAGTCAGTACGGGAAGTAGTTCGCGGTAGGTGTCGAACATTCGATCCATCTCGCCGATATAGCGCGCTCCAAAGCGTGACTCGAGCAGTTCATTGTCGCGGTAGAAGCGATAGAGACCGTTGCTGAGCCGCTTGTCGTAGCCCAAGTAACGCGTCGACTGTTCCAGGTAACTCATCAAACGACCGCGTTCGAGCACCTTGGTCAGTAAGTTGCTCGCTTGTTCGCAGGCGAGATGCACACCCCCCAGTTGGGCCACCGAGTCGTCACCGTATTCGATGAAGATCTTTTGGTAGAGGTCGTCTGCCCTGTCGAGTCCGACCGTCGCGTCGATGCCGACGTCACCCGTAAGTTCTAAGTCGTGGACGAACTCGTCGAGAAAGAGACGGCGCAGACTCTTCGAAGAGCGCGAATAACGAGCAAACAGCGCACCCTTAACGACCTCGGGCAAGTTCACCAGGGCAAAGACGGGACCATCGAGATTCGTGAAGTACCGCCGGAGCACCGCGGTCTCGGCGTCGGTGAACTCTTCGGCAACGTAGGGGTGCATGGAGTTATGAGGTTAGAGGTGAATTTAGTCCCGTGGGTGGACGCTGGAGGCACCCGCGACGACGCTGCGAAGGACCGCGTCACGAGCTTCGAGCGCCACCTCGGCGACAGCCGCCGATTGGGGCATTCGGCCTAACTGCTCACAGAGGTCGGCGACCTGCTTGGCGTTTCGAACGAAATCACCCGGCGAGGTCTGACCGATTTCGACGTCCGCGAGGTCTAAGACCGTTCCCAGGGTCACTCCCCTGGCCCAGGCCGCAATGATCGTCGCGAAGTGGCCGTCGGGCTCTTTACAGTGGGGAACCTTGTAGCGTTCCTCGACGCCGCGAACTGTCACGGCGATGAGTGAGATCTCCATGAGGCGTTCGGCAATACTGACGCGTCGTTCCTGACCCAGTCGATCGTGGTGTACTCGCTTCTTTTTGGTTGACACCTGCTTAGCCGCGCTCGTTGATCGTGTGGAGCGACGCGGCTCAAAGACGAAGCACGACAACAGTCCCGCGAGCTGCGCCGCGTCGAGGCCGTCGAAGACACCAGCATTAATCGATTCGGCGATGAGCAAGTCGCACTCGTGATAAATCGAACGAAGAAGCTGACCCTGGGGGCTGAGCGTCCATCCATTGGCGTAACCCAGCTCTTCGAGTACGTGGTGACGCGCGATCATTTGGTCCGTGAGGGGGCGTTTCGACGCCGAGGGTCGTCGTTCGTTCTCGAACTGGGCGAACGAACGCTGCACGACTTCCAGGGCCGTCTCGTATTCGAAGTGGTTCACCAGGCTCGCCGTGAAGTTATAGGTAGGACGAAACGACGAGTGCAGATCCGAGGGTGGTGCCAGGGCGACGCGGCCCACGTCGTGCAGCGCCAAGTCGTTGGAGAAGCAGACAACGGCGTGGCCTTCATCATCGAGGCCGCGTCGACCGGCTCGTCCGGTCATTTGAGCGAATTCCGCGCTGGTGAGAAACTGACGTCCGGCGTCGGAGTATTTGGTGAATCGCTCGAGCGCGACCGAACGTGCGGGCATGTTGACGCCGAGGGCGAGGGTCTCAGTAGCAAAGACCACGGCCAGCAGATTTCGCTCGAAACACGCCTCGACGATCTCGCGAAAAGCTGGGACCATGCCCGCGTGGTGACTCGTGATCCCGCGTCGCAGCGCGTCAATGAAGTCGGCGTACTCAAGTGCTTGGAGATCGTCTTTGGAGAAGTCGCCGAGCCTCGACTCAGCAATTCGTTCAATCTCTCGACGATCCTCGGGTGAGGTAAACAGCAGTCCGTCTCGACGCAACTGGTGGACGGCCTCGTCACAGGCGGCGCGCGAAAAGATGAAGACGATGACGGGCAACAGGTCTTCTCGCTCGAGGGCCTGCATCAGTTCCGAGCGACGTGGTGAGCGAAACGGCGACGGTGGCGCGCTCGACTTGGGACCTTGCCACTTGGTACCAGGTCGAAAGCGCCGTGATGCCTTCATCAAGTTGTCGACTCGACGGGCCTCGTCGGAGAGTCGAGCACCATCGAGCAGATCAACGATCTCGGCCGCCGGCTGTCCCCTCTTTACGACCGCCAAATGATTGTGGAGTTGGATTGGACGCGTCTTTTCGATCACGATGGTGGTCGGGCCGCGAACTTGCGCAAACCACTCGCCGAGAAAGTTGGCGTTGCCAATGGTCGCCGACAACGCCACGAACCGCACCGCCGAGGGCGTGAGGATGAGGACCTCTTCCCACACGCCGCCACGAAAAGGATCTTGCAGGTAGTGGACTTCGTCAAGGACTACGAGTCCGAGCGCCGACAACTGATCAGATTCGGTCAGCAACATGTTGCGGAGAACTTCGGTCGTCATGACGACGATGGGGGCGCTCCGATTAAGCGAAGTGTCACCAGTGAGGAGCCCGACGCGGGCCGCGCCGTGGAGCTCACAGAGTTCGTGATACTTCTGATTCGACAATGCCTTGAGCGGTGTCGTATAGAAGGTCCGCTGCTCTCGCTCGAGCTCGCGACCAATGGCGTAGTTAGCAATGAGCGTCTTGCCTGAACCGGTGGGGGCGCTCACGAGCACGTTGACTCGTTGATCAACCGCATCTATGGCTTCAAGTTGAAAGCGGTCTAGGCCGAAACCGAGTCCGTCGATAAATCGGTTTCGGTACCCGAGGACACTCACCGGTGCAGCAGCTTGCCGACACCAATTGCGAGAAAGTAGAAGATGATGAGTGGTACCGCCAACGCGCCCATCGACAATGGGTCACCACTGGGCGTGAAGACGGCCGCGGCGATGACGATAGCAATAACGGCGTAGCGCCACCCTCGAAGAAGTTGGGAGGGCGTAATGACGCGAGCTAACTCCAGAGCGACAAGTACCACCGGGAAGAGGAACATCAGACCAAAGATGAACATCATCAAGAGGAAAAGTGTCAGGTACTGATTGGGGTTGTACTCAGTCATCAGTGTCGAGCCACCGATGGACTTTAAGAAGTGAATGGCGTGACCAAAACTGAAGTAGGCCAAGACAATTCCTGCACTAAAGAAGACGAGAGACGCCGTGACGAAGGGAATAATGTAGCGCCGCTCCCTCGCCTTAAGCCCCGGCGTCACGAAACGCCACATCTGCCAGAGAATGATGGGCGACGAAACGAGGAAACCACCAAAAAACGCAATTTTGACGCGCAAGGTCAGACCGTCGAGTGGATTCGTCACCAGGAACTTGCAGTGGCCGGGAACAGCCGAACAGTAGGGATCTTGGAGCAACTTCAAAATGTTTGGATAGAAGATGAAACCCAGCACGCCAAAGACCGCAATGGCGATGGCCATTATCAAAAATCGATGACGAAGTTCCGCCAGATGCTCGGCCAGCGTCATGCCAGTTTCGGCGCGACGAAATTTTGCCATGGCCGCCTTAGTTCAGTGACGGATCGGGCGGGAGCACCGACTCGTCGGTGTTTTGGATCTTCGGCCGCGGTCCCACGATGGGTTCGACGAGGGGGACCGAGTCGCCTTCGGTGGATTCCGGTGCCACCGGTGTCGCGGCGGCGGCTTCTTTGGCGTCGACTCGATCAGCGAGTTGGTTCAAGAGATTGACCGGGCTTCGCGCGATGCGCGCAATATCGCCAGTACTCGGCAGGTCGGGTATTGCTTCGCGGACTTCGGACTCAACGCGCTCTTGTATCTTTTTCAAAGTTCGCCATGCCGCGCCCAATTTGTGCGCAACGTCGGGCAACTTGTCCGGGCCCATTAACAGCATGATCACGGCCGCAATCACTAAGAGTTTTATTGGGCTCAAACTAAACACGACCCCATTGTAGGTCGCGGGCCCTGGTGATTTTAGAGCGAGCCAATCCGCGAGAGAGGCCAAATTCTGACGAACGCCTTACCAATCATGTCCGATCGCGGTACCGTACCCCAACTTCGGCTGTCGCACGAATCCGAGTGATTGTCACCCATCATGAAGTAGCGATTCGGTGCCACGGTCACGTTGCCAATGGGCGGTCCTAGTGGTTCGGTGTGCGGCCAATTCTCCTTCAGCGGTTTCCCGTTGACGTAGATGGTGTTGCCCTTTGACGTGAGGTGGTCACCCGGGAGACCAATGACTCGTTTGATGAGGTCGGTGACCTTGGCGCCACAGTTCTCGCTGGGCGGTGCTTTGAAAACAACGATGTCCCCTCGATTGATCGTGCCAAATTCGACACTCAATTTATCGACGATCAATCGATCACCAATCTGTAACGTGGGTTCCATCGACGCCGAAGGAATATAGAAGGTCTGAAAGCAGTAGGTTCGAATCAACAAAGAAGCCGCCAATGCGACGACAACTATGACGACCCACTCGAGCACCCAAGCGGTTCGCGAGCGATGCCGAACGGGCCGCTTCGTTGCGTCGTCGCCGACTCCTACAAGATGGTCAGACTCGGGTGGGGACTCATCAGACACCTCGCAAGGATAGTTGAGTCACCCGTGACGTTCGAGCGAGGCCAAAAGTTTCTGAAATCGATCATCCGTGCTCTTGAAGGGATCCTTCAACAGAACCGTCCGCTGCATTTCGTCATTCAACTTAAGGTGCACCCAGTCAACGGTGTAGTCCCTTCGCCACTGCTTCGCCGCTTGAATGAACGTTCCGCGCATGTGCGCCCTCGTGGTGGCCGGAGGCGTGGTCGTGGCGCGCTCAATCTGCTCTTCGCTCACCATGTTTCGGTAGTGTCCTCGAGCGGCGCGTCGATAGTAGAGACCACGATCAAAATTGGTGTCGTGGTACAGCAGGTCAATGAGAGCAATCTTGGGATCGCTTAGTTCGACGCCGCTACGTTCGCGCTCCCTATCGATGATCTGCAATTTCGCGATCCAGTCCACGCGATCGGCCAATCCCATGGGGTCGCTGCGGTACTGCTCTATGACCTCGCGCCACAGTTTCACCGCGTGAACCTGATCAACGGGCAGTTCGTGCGACTGGAGAAACAGCTCGGCTCGTTCACAGAGATCTTCTTGTATCTCGAGCGCCGTCAAGTCGCGTCCGTTGAGCAACTTGACCGGCTCTTTACTCCAGAGATCGTAAGAAATATCTCGCAGCGCGTTAATCGGCGACGCCATTGAATAGTCGCGCATCACTGTGGTCCTGTCTTCAATCATCGCCAGTACGACCGCGGCCGTGCCGACTTTGAGATAGGTGGCGAACTCGCTCATGTTCGAGTCGCCCACGATGACGTGGAGTCGACGATACTTTTCGGGGTCGGCGTGCGGTTCGTCGCGCGTGTTAATAATCGGGCGACTTCTCGTTGTGGCCGAAGATATCGCTTCCCAAATGTGCTCGGCGCGTTGACTCATTGAGTACGCGGTCCCTTTAGCATTGGTGACCACTTTGCCGGCGCCCGTGAAGATCTGTCGGCTGATTAAGAAGGGAATGAACATCTCTTCGAGCCGACTTAGGTCCTCGATTCGCTCAATGCAGTAGTTCTCGTGGCAACCGTATGAGTTGCCCGTTGAGTCCGTGTTGTTCTTAAAGAGATAGATATCGCCACGAATACCTTCTTCACTCAACTGCGCTTGGGCGTAACCAACGAGTTCCCGAAGAATTGACTCACCGGCCTTGTCCTGGGCCACGAGATCGTCGAGGCTGTCGCACTCGGCGGTGGCGTACTCGGGGTGGCTGCCAACGTCTAAATAGAGTCGACTTCCGTTTTCGAGGAACACGTTTGACGAGCGACCCCACGCCACGACCTTGCGAAAAAGAAAACGCGAAACTTCGTCGGGACTCAATCGTCGCTGACCGCGCAGCGAGAACGTAATGCCGTACTCAGTTTCAACGCCGAAGATTCTTCGTAGCATGACGTGGCCTGAGCTGACCTCAGCTCAAGAGCTCGCTTACTTGCTCGTCGGTAAGTCGCACAAAGGTTCTGCGGTTACCGCGGTCTTCGAGGATGCCGACTTCTAACTCCGAAGCGCTCAGCGTTCGCTCCGGTCCCGTGAGCGCGCGAGACGCATTTTGTAACGTCGTCTCGAGTGAGTGGACCGTTTCTTCGGTCAGCGCGAAGCGGTCCTTGATGGTCTCGGCGTCGCCACCCAACACAGCGAAGTGGGGCTCGTCAGAAATCGTTCCCTCGTACGCGACGCGGTACAGCTTGGTGGGGCGAAGAGCGTTACCCAACTGCGCCACGAGAATTTCGACTTCAAGAGGTTTTTGGCCCTCGGTGAACATGTCACCCAAGTGTTGCGCGTAGTAGTTCGCCAACGCTCGTGCGTCGACGTCTTCACGCGAGTAGGTGAAACCCGTCGTGTCGGCCCAGCGGATCCCCGCCTCGCGCAGACGGTCAAATTCGTTGTACTTACCAACACCAGCGAAGGCGATTCGATCGTAGATCTCGGAGACTTTATTCAAGGAGGCTGAAGGGTTCTCCGCGACGAGCACCACGCCTTTGTCGTAGATCGCGGCAACTATTGATCGTCCTCGGGCGATGCCCTTTTGGGCAAATTCGGCACGGTCCTTGATGAGTTGTTCTGGCGAGACGTAAAAGTAGTTGCTCACCGAAGTGCTCCGCCCGCGACGCCACCCGACTGGGTTCGTCGTTCGTTAATTACGCGGAACCGCTCCCCCACCTCGCTCGCGGGCAGTTCTTGGAAACCCGCTTCGTTGAGCGTGATCATCATTGGAAAGATATTGCGGACAAAATCTGGGCCGCCAGTGCTCGGGTCGTTATCGCCGGCTTCGTAGAGCGCCAGTGCACCCAGTTCCAGCGCAGCCTCAAGGTCCATATCCGGACGGAATCCGAGACGAAGCGCACCGTCGGCGAAGGGCGATCCCGAGCCGATGGTCGCGAAGTCGAAGCGCTCGTAACATCCCCCGGCTCCGTCGTATTCAAAGATTCGGCCCACCCGGTGGCTCTCATCCCACCCAGCCAGCAACGGCAATACCATCAACGGCGACGAAAGGTTGTTTCGTTGAACAATCGGCGAAAGGTAGTTGGCCTTACCTTCGAGGCTCAGCGCCGAGTCGGTCATCTTCTCGTAGTGCTCGAAGGACAACTGGGCAATTTTTAAAAGTTCGATACCCCGCGCGGCGCTGCCAGAAATGGCGAGCGCCGTGTAGCGATCGGCCGGCTCAATCTTTCGAACGTCGCGACTCGCGATGTAGTTGCCCGTCGCCTGGCGGTCGCCCACCATCACTACGCCCTCGGTGTAACGAACGGCAATCACCGTCGTGGCGTGGGGAGCGTCGTCTCGGGCGGACGCGGTTGGAGTTAGGCCCTGAGACTCGGCGAAATGCCAAAACGATGGTCCCGGATCACTATGGGCACTGAAGAGGGGCAGGCCCACGGTTACTCCCCGCCTTTTTGCACGTAGTTACGTACAAACTCCTCGGCGTTCTCCTCGAGAACTTCGTCGATCTCATCCAGCAAGTCATCGAGATCGGCCTTTAACTGGTCGCCCTTTGTCGCGTCGACCGACACGTCGCTCGATGATTCATTCGTGCGCTCCGGGCGCTGCTTTTGGATTCGCTCTCGTTCGCTCATACTTTTGTTCTACCTGTCTAGTGCCTTAAGTAGTTCATTTGCCGTCGTACTTGTTTCTAGCAACTCCGCAGTGAGTGCGTGGGTACCCCTCAAAGGATCAAGCATTGGCACGCGTTGCAGCGGTCCCTCGCCGAGATCGAACACGACCGAATCCCAATTCGCCGCAACAATTTGGTCGGGATATCTCGAGACGCACTGGCCTCGAAAATAGGCCCGCGTACTGCGCGGTGGATTGTGAACGGCTTCACGAACATCGAGGTCGGTGCTGAGAACGCGAAGCCCGACGCGTTGAGCGAGCGAGTGACTCGCTCGAAGATCGTGGTACTGCAAGTCGATCGCGCGTAATTTCGCGTCGCGATCATCGAGGTCGTGGCGCTCTTTATAACCAGTCACCACGCGATATTTCGCTACCCAATCGACCCGATCGGCGACGGCGTCTCGATCGTCTCGAACACCGTCCAACATCTCGCGCCACTGAGTCAAGATGAACTGGACCTCTTCGGGCTCGCCCACCGCGTCAGCTCCGGTGTGGTTGACGTAGTCATTTGCCACGTGCCACAACTCGTCTTGAAAGTCCCACGCGCTCCTCGAGCGTCCGTCGTCGCACGCCACAGCCTCCGAAAGACTCAAATCCGTCGCAAAGAAACGCACGGCGTGTACGGGAGATTTGGGCATCGCCGGGAAGACGCTAACGCCGGACTCTTCTAGCGCAGCCAGCAACAACGCCGTCGAGCCAATTTTGACGAACGTCGCGAACTGGCTCATGTTGGCGTCGCCGATGATGACGTGCAGACGACGGAACCTCTCGGCGTCGCTGTGGGGTTCGTCACGAGTGTTGACGATGGGTCGTTTTAACGTGGTCTCGAGCCCGACGACCTCTTCGAAGAACTCCGCGCGCTGGGAGAGTTGAAAAGCGGGATTGGCGTCGAGGCCGGCATCGGTTTCAGCGCCCACTTTCCCGGCGCCCACCACGATTTGGCGAGAGACGAAGTGCGGCACCATGGCTCGAATGAGATGGGCGAACTCGACGTCGCGCCGGACCAGGTAGTTCTCGTGCGTGCCGTAGGAGTTGCCCTTGCCGTCCGAGTTGTTCTTGTAGAGCGTGATTGCCTGGTGCGGAGCCAATCGATCGTTAGCACTGACGAGAGCTCGACGCATGATGTCCTCGCCGGCTACGTCGTAGAGCGTCGCCTCGCGTGGGGTTCGACACTCGGGCGAGGAGTACTCGGGGTGAGCGTGATCGACGTAGAGTCTCGCGCCGTTCGTCAACACGGTGTTGGCCAAATGCGTCTCGACCACTGGCGCGAACGCCGTGAGATCAACGCGACCGCGTGCGTCCATCTCGGGAGTCTCGCCATCGAAGTCCCAGTTTGTTCGCGTTCGACCTTCCTGGGCGTACGCGTTGACGATGAGGCTCGAGGAAACAATCGGGTCAGCCTCGGGACCTCCGGCGATGCCGTACTCCGTCTCTATACCGAGAACCTTGGCAATCGCTCCGGACTTAGAGATACTGTCCCGTACCTACGTGTTGGATCGACCGACCACCCTTCTCGTCGTCCTCTTCACGATTAATCAGCGTGCGAATGAAAATGATTCGTTCACCCTTCTTGCCCGAAATCCTTGCCCAGTCGTCCGGATTGGTGGTGTTCGGCAAATCTTCGTTCTCGCGGAACTCCTGGCGAATGGCGTCAAAGAGATCTTCCTTGCGAAGACCGCGACCCTGGTCGGCGATCTCACGCTTGACGGCCATCTTCTTCGCCCGGCGCACAATGTTCTCAATCATCGCGCCCGAGGCAAAATCTTTGAAGTAGAGGACTTCCTTATCGCCGCCCTGGTACGTAACTTCCAAGAAGCGGTTCTCGTCGTCGATTCGGTACATGCTGGTCACCGTCTCTTCGATGATGGACTGTACCGCCTTGGCCCGGTCACCCCCGCCAATGTCGCGCACCGTCGCCTCATCGAGCGGCAGTTCGGTGTGGAGGTAGCGCTGGAAGATCTGCGTGGCCGCTTCGGCGTTAGGTCGTTCGATCTTTATCTTGACGTCAAGGCGACCGGGGCGAAGAATCGCGGGGTCAATCAGATCCTCACGGTTGGTTGCGCCAATGACAATCACGTCGCGCAATGATTCCACGCCATCAATCTCGGCGAGCAACTGGGGAACGACCGTTGACTCCATGTCGGAACTGATTCCCGTGCCTCGGGTGCGAAAGAGCGAGTCCATTTCGTCAAAGAAGACAATGACCGGGACGCCCTCTTCGGCTTTTTCGCGAGCGCGCTGAAAGACGACTCGAATTTGACGCTCGGTCTCGCCCACGTACTTGTTCAAAAGCTCGGGACCTTTGATATTCAAGAAATAAGAGCGAACGTTGCGATTGCCCGTAAGTTCCGCGACCTTTTGTGAGAGCGAGTTGGCGACAGCCTTGGCGATGAGGGTCTTGCCACATCCCGGAGGTCCGTAGAGCAAAATGCCCTTTGGCGCGGGCAGGTCGTAGTCGTTAAACAGCGCTCGGTGCAGGTACGGCAACTCAACGGCGTCGGTGATGGCCTCAATCTGGGCGTCCAGACCCCCCACGTCGGCGTAACTGATATCGGGAACCTCTTCGAGAATCAGTTCTTCGGCCTCTTGACGCGTCAGTTTCTCGGTCAGCATGTTCGATCGAAGGTCGAGCAGGAGTGCATCACCACTGCGCAGTTTCATCGAGCGAAGTGCTTCAGCTAGTTCGACGACACGCTCCTCATCGGCTCGGCCGTACACCAGCACTCGACGTTCATCCAGCACTTCTTTGACGGTGACCACTTCTCCTTGGCCGTCCGAATCGCGCACTCCAATAACGGTGAAGGACTCATTAAGGACAACTTCGTCGCCGCGGGCAATCTGGGCCGGGTCGAGTCCCGGGTGCAGCGCCACGCGCATCTTGCGGCCCGAGGCAAAAATGTCGACTGAGCCGTCTTCGTTAAAGCCCGTAAAGGTGCCGTAGACGGCGGGCGGTTGCGTGAGTTTTTCAACCTCGTCACGGAGTGCCGTGATCTGGTCACGTGTCTGTTGGATGGTGATCGTGAGTTTCTCGTTGTTTGAACGACTTTGTGAGAGTTGACCCCTCGCTTCGAGGAGCTTCTCTTCGAGGAGCTCGATGCGCCGCAGCGAGTGTTCCAGGTCGCTCAGCGTCAAGTCACCGGGAGAATTCCCACCGACGGTCTCGTCCGGCTCACCACTCGTAGATTCGCCAAATCCCGGGGAACGGTCCATACGGCCACCCTAGAGGAGTACGAGCGGGCTACGAAGGTCACGAATATCACGAAACGACCACTAGAGTAATTACACGTATTAGGCCATGGAGGGCACGCAAATGAAGGTTTGGATTGACCAAGACCTCTGCACGGGTGACGGACTCTGTGAAGAAATCTGTCCTTCGGTCTTTACATTATTGGATGACGGCTTGGCCTACGTGAAGCAGGGCACCGACGTCAAGAGCAGCCCTGGCGGTGCTGAAGGCGTTGCCGAAGTTCCCCCGGAGTTCGAAGACGCCGTCATCGAGGCCTCAGAAGAGTGCCCCGGCGAGTGCATCTTCATCGAGCGCCACTAGTCGACCTCGACACGCCTCACGAGACGTCTCGCCGACGTCAAGAAACCAGTGTGCGCCACCATTCGATGATCGGGGCGAACTGACCGGCCGTCAATGTGCCAGGTGCGCCTAAGGATCTCCACCGTCTCCTCTAAGCCAAAGGAGTGGTGATGTAGTGCTTCACGCACCAACTGTGTCTGATTAATCGTGGGCAGGTACGCGAGGAAGATTCCGCCGGGCCGCAGGGCTCCCTCGGCGTGCTTTACGACGTCCCAGGGTTCGGGCATGTCCAAGATGATCCGGTCCAGATCGACTTCATCGATGCCCTCGGTTACGTCGCGAATTTTGACGTCGTAGTCAACGTCTTCGCCCAACATGTCGTGCACGTTCTTGATGGCGTGTTGGGCGAAGTCCTCTCGAATCTCGTACGCCGTCACGCTCGCTCCGGCGCGCAACAACGTCATCGACAGTGCACCCGAACCAACGCCCGCTTCGAGCACGCGCATGCCGGGACCGATATCGGCCTGCATGAGGATTGCGCCTAAGTCTTTGGGATAGATGACTTGCGCACCGCGCGGCATCTTGAGAACCACGTCCGAGAGAGTCGGTCGTAACACTAGAAACGAGCGCTCCGTGCTGGACTTAATCAACGAGCCCTCTAAGGCACCAATAACGTCGTCGTGTTGAACAATGCCGGCGTGAGTGTGAAAGGCCGAACCTTCCTTGAGCGATACGAGGTAGTGCCGGTCTTTGGCGTCGATGAGCAAGACGCGCTCCCCGGCGCTTAAGAGCGCACTCTTCATGTTTTCGCCCGTTTAGCGCTCTTCGAGGCCTTGGCCGAGTGACGGTCCAGGAAACGAAACAGCACGAGGGTGAGGGCTATCGACAGCCACTTGGGAGACCTTTGGGCTAGCGCTCGACCAATCGATGCCGCGGTCGCAATGCGAAAGAGGCGCTTTAGCACTTAGTGCTTCTTGTTCTTGCGCGCGCGACGACCGCGAATTCGTCCCCACAGGTAGCCCGTCATCACGCCACCGAGTCCGACCGCGGCCACGGTTGGTTTGGACCCCGTCAAGGAGTTGCTCATTTGGGCGCGTTCGGGCAAAAAGGAGCGAAGCGACGCTTCGAGCTGACGGCGCGTCGGACTCTGATCTCTCATTTGGAAGCCTTCAGGCGGCGCTTCGCGGTACCGCTCGCGATACGCCACGCCGTCAGGCCAATAATGGCCAGAGCCAACACTGCGACAATCAGGTACGGCAACCACGAGAGCGACCCGTCGAGCACCGGAAACTGCCACTGCAGATATCGCAGACTTGCGAACAGCAACAACACAGATCCAAAGCCCACGAAGATACTCCCGAGCGACCCCCACACAATGAATCGACCAAGGTCCTTAATGGGCTTGATGGTCTCTTCTTTGAGGTAGCGGATAGCAATAGTACGCAGCTCTTCAAAGTCACGTTGCAATGACGCGCCACGAAGGAACCTGCGCCACGACGAATTCTTCACGGACTCAGCCTACTCAGTGCGCTCTTTTACAAGGTAGGTTGAACTGGCCGTTGCGACAAGTCGATCATCAGCGTCGAAAATCTTGGCTTCGAGAAACGAAATGACTTTGCCGGGCTTCAAGACGGTCGCGACACAGGTCAGCACGTCACCGGCCCTCACCGGGCGAAGAAACGAGATCTTCATCTCGGTGTTGGCCACGTTCACCTTTCGTTCGCCGACGACGGTGACGGCCGAGGCACCCATCGCCGAATCGAGCATCGCGGCTAAGAATCCTCCCTGGACGACACCCGCCGGATTGAGAAATCGTTCGTCAACACGGGCCTGCCAGACGGTTCGACCCGGAACCGACTTGTCAATGCACGTAAGGCCGAGCGTCAGATCGCAGTTCGGGGGAATCTGTAGCGCCACGTGGCGAGGCTAGCCGTGTCACTACGCACTGGCGAGCAAACCTATTCGGTACTGTCTAAGCATGGTTGACTCCCTTTACCCCGGCGCCAGCGACTTAGAAGCTCGCACTATTCGTGAGATTGTCGCGGTGTCTATGGACGCGCCCGCCAAGGCAAAGTCGGGTCACAGTGGCACCGCAATGGCCCTCGCGCCTCTCGCCGTCATGCTCTGGGCACGCGTCATGCGACACGATCCGACCGATCCAAAGTGGAGCGACCGCGACCGATTCATTTTGAGTAACGGTCACGTCTCGATACTCCAGTACAGCCTCGCGCACACCTTTGGTTACGATCTCAGCGTTGAGGATTTAAAGAACTTTCGCCAGCCTCACTCGCGCACGCCTGGTCATCCCGAACGCGGCTGCGCGCCCACTGTTGAAGTCACGACCGGTCCCCTCGGTCAAGGCATCGCCAACGGTGTGGGCATGGCGATCGCCGAACGCATTCTTCGTAGCAACTACGGCGAAGACCTGGTCAATCACCGCACGTGGGTCTTTGCGGGCGACGGTTGTTTTGAAGAAGGAATAAGTCACGAGTCGGCGTCATTAGCCGGATCGCTGGGTCTTGATCATTTGACAATCTTTTATGACGATAATCACATAACGATCGACGGCCCCACGGAACTTGCGTTGCACGATCACGCGGCTGAGCGTTTCGCCGCCTATGGCTGGCACGTGATCAACGTTGGCGAACACGCGAACGAACTCGACGTCCTGGAGGCGGCGGTGCGCGAGGCGATTGCCGAGACTGAACGACCAACGCTTATCATCGTGCGCTCGCACATTGGTTTTCCTTCACCCGAAATGATGGATCGCCGTGAAGCCCACGGCACGCCTTTTAGCGCCGAAGCGATATCGAAGGTCAAGGAGATACTCGGTGTTCCCGACGAGGCATTCCACTTTGATCCCGAGCTCCCGCGTGAGATGGTCGAGTTCATCAGTCCTCAGCGCGCCGAGCGTGTCGCGTGGGACGCTCGGGTGTTGGCGGCCGGAGCCAAGGGCGCACAACTTCTCCAACAACTCGATACGAACGGCGCCGCGAACATTACGACCCGACCCGAACCCTTCGCGCCGGGCACCATGGTCGCAACCCGCAAGGCAATGCAGCGAGCGATGGACACGTTCGCTCCCCAAACCCCGGGCCTCACGGCCGGCTCGGCCGACCTGACCGAGAACACTGGCGTCGAACTGAAGAGTTCCCTTCCCCAAGGCAGAGTCAATCCTGGAGGGCGTCAGATTCACTACGGCATTCGAGAGTTCGCGATGAGCGGTTCGCTCGTTGGTCAAGCTCATCACGGTGGGCTTCGCCCGGCCGGCTCCACGTTCTTCGTGTTCAGCGACTACGCACGCGGAGCAGTCCGCTTGGCCTCACTGAGTGACGCCGGCGTGCTCTTCGTCTACACGCACGACTCCATTGGCGTGGGTGAGGACGGGCCGACGCATGAACCCGTTGAGCACTTAATGTCGCTTCGAGCGATGCCCAATCTCCACGTTGTTCGTCCAAGTGACGCGAATGAAACCATCGATTTGGTCGAGCAGTTTCTCAGTGCGAAAGAGCCGCACACCACCGCGCTGGTTCTCTCGCGTCAAGACATGCCGGTCTTTAACGAGGCGGACCGCGCCGCCAGTGCCCGGGGAGCTCGAAAAGGCGGCTACGTGGTGCGCGAGCGCGACGACGCCGTCTTCACGCTGGTCGCTACTGGCTCGGAAGTCGGTGTCGTTCTCAGCGCGGCCGACGAACTCTCGACCAAGGACGTCGTGACGCGCGTGGTCGCCCTGCCGTGTTGGCGGTGCTTTGACGCACAGTCGTTGGAGTACAAGGCACACGTCCTTCGTCGATCGATTCCGTCAGTGGCTATTGAAGCGGGCGCGACACTCGGCTGGGCGAACTACGTTGATGATTCCATTGGGATTGACTCGTTCGGACTCTCGGCGCCGGGTGCCTTCATCTTTGACTACTTCAACATTGTTCCAGCGACGGTGGTTGCCCACGTCGAACGAGTCTTAAGCGAGGGAAAATGACCAATCTGAGCGATCTGTACAACGACTACGGCCAAAGCCCGTGGATCGACAACATCCGACGGGACTGGTTGAACGACGGCACGCTCACGAAGTTCGTGAGCGAGGGAGTTCGCGGACTCACGTCGAACCCTTCTATCTTCGCCAAGGCCCTAGCGACGTCGTCGGCCTACGACGCACTTATCGCCTCGTCGTCCGACACGAACCCCGAAGAGCTCTTCGAAACTTTAGCCGTCGAAGACGTGCGCGACGCTTGTGACGTGCTCGCTAGGGTCCACCAAAGTTCGCTGGTCGACTTCGCCTCGGGTAGCCGTCGCTACTTAGATGGATTCGTCTCTTTGGAGGTGTCGCCGCGCCTCGCTCGCGACACCGAGGGAACCATCGCGGCGGCCAAGCGACTCGCTGATCGCGTTGGACGCGACAACCTGTTCATCAAGATTCCGGCGACGAAGGAAGGCTTGGCGGCGATTCGGGCCGTGTTGGGTGCGGGTATCAGTGTGAACGTCACGTTGATCTTCTCTCTGGAGCGCTACGACGAAGTAATCACTGCTTGGACCTTGGGTCTAAAGGACGCCTACAACGCGGGGCACGAAGTGGGCTCTATCGCTAGCGTGGCGTCGTTCTTCGTCTCGCGCGTCGACGTAGCAGTCGACGCGTTGTTGCCCGAGGGTGATCCCCGCCGTGGCACGACCGCGAACGCCCAGGTGGCCGCGGCGTACGTTCTGTTCAATCAGCGAGTTTCGGGTGAGGACGTGACGACACTGCTGAGCCAGGGCGCACAGATTCAACGTCCACTGTGGGCTTCCACTTCCACGAAGAATCCAACGTATGACGATCTTCTCTACGTCAACTCAATCGTCGCCAATGAAACCGTCAATACGATGCCCGACGGCACTTTGGCGGACGTACTCGATCACGCAAACTTCTCTGCGTCGAATCTTCTAAGCAAGGAGAAGTGCCACGAGACGGCCGACCTTTTAAAAAATCTCGAACCCGACGTCTCGCTCAAAGACGTCACCGATCAACTCGAGATCGAGGGCGTTGATGCCTTTGCTAAGTCCTACGAAGAGCTGCTGGCCACGGTCTCGTCAAAGATGCGCGGCGCTCACTAAGTGAAGAGCCAATCGACGTCAATCTGTGGCGAATCAAAACTGCCGTTCGCTCATTTTTTTGATAGCGCGTCCTAGGATGCTTCCATGACGACGCTACGAGGCTCCTACACGTTGCGCGACCTTCTTGACGCTTCCTCGGCGTCACTCGCGCCCTCGGCATATCAAAGAGCGCGCGACGCCCACGGCTTTGTCGTGACGTACTCGCCCAAAGTCTTCATTCCGCTCACGAAGCTCTGTCGCGATCGCTGTGGCTACTGCACGTTCGCCCAAGCTCCCGCCCACGTAGCGTCACCGTACCTGAGCCTCGACGAAGTCATGGAGATCGCGAAGGCGGGCCAAGCCGCTGGTTGTACCGAGGCGCTCTTCACGCTCGGCGAACGGCCAGAGTTACGTTACGACGAAGCGGCCAGATGGCTCGCGGCTCGGGGCTATCACTCAACGGTTGACTACGTAGCTACCGCCGCGCAGATGGTCCTCGAAAGCACTGGCCTGCTCCCCCACGCGAACGCCGGCGCCCTCTTTCGACACGAACTCGAGCAACTACGAGGCGTGAGCGCGTCCCAAGGCATGATGCTTGAGACATTGTCTGACGTTCCAGCGCACCGACTAGCGCCCGACAAGGAACCTCAACGTCGCCTCGCCACACTGCGCTTCGCCGGTGAACTCAAAATTCCCTTTACGACAGGGCTACTGGTGGGCATTGGCGAGTCCCGCGAGAACCGCATCGACACCCTGCAAGCCATTAGCGCCGCGCACGAAGAGTTTGGTCACGTCCAAGAAGTCATCATTCAGAACTTCTTGCCCAAGCCCCGCACGGCCATGGCGCAACATCCGCCAGCGAGCGATGAGGAGTTCCACTGGACGATCGCGGTGGCGCGGCTCTTGTTGCCCGACGGCATCCACTTGCAAGCGCCCCCTAACCTCAGCGATGATCCAGCGTGTCTTCTCGACTTCGGCATCGACGACTTTGGGGGGATCTCACCAGTCACCGCCGACCACGTCAACCCCGAACGTGCGTGGCCAGCTGTGGCGACTCTCTTCGAGCAGTGTGCACTTCGCGGTTTTCACCTCACGCCTCGACTCACGGTCTACCCAGAGTTTGTCGGCGATCGCCTGGACTTCCTCGATGAGAAGGTGCGCCCCTACGCGCTCGCTCAGGCCGACGCACACTCGCTCGCGCGAAACGACACTTGGTACTCCGGGACCGAGAACACTCCACCCGCACCACCCACGTCGCGCACGCGTACTCGCGAAGTCATCGCACTGCTGTCGCGCTACGCACCAGGCTATGACTTCGAAGCCTGCGAACTAGTCACGCTCTTTAACGCTCGAGGTGGTGACTTCAACGCTGTCGTCGACGCCGCCGACTCCCTCCGCCAAGACCTCGTCGGCGACGCCGTGAGTTTCGTCATCAATCGCAACATCAACTACACCAACGTCTGCACGTTCAAGTGTCGCTTTTGTGCGTTTTCCAAAGGTCCTCTCTCATTGAATCTTCGCGGCGATCCGTACTTGCTAACCCTCGATGAGATCAGCGAGAGAGTTCGCGAAGCGGAGACTCGCGGCGCCACCGAGGTCTGTCTCCAGGGCGGCATCCACCCCAAATTCGATGGTGACTATTACATCGACGTCGTCGCGGCCGTCAAAGCTGGCTCGCCGACAATACATATTCACGCCTTCAGCGCGCTCGAGGTCTTTGAGGGCGCGCGTCGTTCGGAGCAAGACCTCGCGACGTACCTCCGACGACTAAAGGACGCGGGTCTAAAGACGCTGCCCGGTACGGCGGCGGAGATTCTCGACGACCGAGTACGCGCCGTTCTCTGTCCCGACAAGATCAACAGTGATCAATGGCTCGAGGTTCACAAAACGGCTCACGAGGTCGGTCTTCGTTCGAACATCACGATTATGTTCGGCGCGGTCGAGGACCCCGAGAGTTGGGCGACGCACTTGCTGCGCACGCGCGAACTGCAAAAGGTGACTGGTGGCTTCACTGAGTTTGTGCCTCTGCCCTTCGTGCACATGGCCACGCCACTGTTCTTGAAGGGCCGCTCGCGTAAGGGGCCCACGTTTCGCGAAGCCATCCTCATGCACGCCGTGGCACGGTTGCACTACGCGACATTGATCAACAACATTCAAGTCAGTTGGGTGAAGATGGGTGTCGAAGGTTCGCGGCGAATCCTCCAAGCCGGTGCTAACGACCTGGGCGGAACGTTGATGGACGAAAACATCTCTCGGGCCGCGGGCGCGACCCACGGACAAGAGATGGACGAACAGTCGCTGCGAGACCTGGTCGAACCGCTTGGTCGACCTTTGCACCAACGCAGCACGCTCTACCAGACGCTCTAGCCGTGTCGACGCTCATTGAGTCTCTACTCGAGGCGATTGCCCGGGATACGGAGATGTCGCCACAGCGGCGTGAACTATTGCGTGAACTATTGACGCGCGTCGTGGCCGTGGCGGACCTCGAAGCCGACACCAAGGATCTTCGCGTTGCGGTAACGGCGATCGACGAACTCCTCGGTGCCTTCGTGCTCTTCGACAAGTGGCGCGACCGACCCAAACTGACGGTCTTTGGTTCGGCGCGAACCAGTCCCGATGACCCTCTCTACGCCATGGCCCAGGAACTCTCTCACTCCATGACTGAACGAGGCTGGGTAACGATCACCGGTGCGGGACCGGGCATCATGGAGGCTTCGGCAAAGGGCGCGGGCAAAGAGAACACGCTCGGTGTCAACATCGAACTGCCCTTCGAGCAAATGGCCAACGAATTCATCGACGTCGATACCAACCTCGTGACGATGAAGTACTTCTTCACTCGAAAGGTTGCCCTCACTCGACCCTCAATGGCCTTTGTGGTGTTGCCCGGTGGCTTTGGCACGATGGATGAACTTTTCGAAGTCATCACCTTGATGCACACCGGCAAGACCACGCCAGCCCCCATTGTCTTGCTGGACACGCCCGATGGAACATACTGGAACAAGTGGATGACCTTCGTGGAGGAGGGTATCGTCGCTGACAACTACATCGGTCGCGAAGACACCTGCCTCGTTCGCCAGACGACGTCAGTCATTGAATCCATCGAAGAAGTAGAACGCTTCTATTCGAACTTTCAGAGTTTCGCCATCGAGGGTGATCGCGCTTCGATACTGTTGCGCCACACACCCACCACGGAGCAAGTGAGAGGTCTCGCCCTCATCGTTCCCAAGTTTGGCGAAGAGCGCGGATTTCTCTTAGAAGACGATCACACCCTCTCGTTTAGTTTTGATGGAAGGAACTACGTCAACTTGCGGCTCGTGATCGACGAAGTCAACCAGTGGACCAACTAATCGTCGCTGGCGTCGTCGTCACTTCGACGAAGCAGATGCTCCGCTTTTTGGAGGCTTCGCCGCACTCTTGAGAGTTGACGTTCTCGTTCCTTCGCGCTCTCGTCGCCCTCGGCGCGCAGTTGAGCGCGTACGGAATCAAAAATGGCGTCCGACACTCGTCGTTCAATAGCCGCGACCTCATCGGCGAGATCCTCAAAGGACTCCACTAGTCGACGACCACAACCTCGAGCTCGTCCTTGCCGTACTGAGCTCGAAGCACCTTCTTGTCGAACTTCCCCACACTCGTTTTGGGCACGCTCTCGATGAAGCTCCAGCGTTCGGGCAGCCACCATTTCACCACGCGCTCGGCGAGAAAGTCCTTGAGTTCCTGCGCACTCGCACTCTCGCCCGGACGAAGCACCACACAGCACAGGGGCCGCTCTTGCCACTTCTCGTCGGGCACCGCGATGACCGCCGCCTCAAAGACCGCCGGGTGAGCCATGACGGTCGATTCGAGTTCTACGGAACTGATCCATTCGCCGCCGGACTTGATCACGTCCTTGGTTCGATCACTCACCACCATGTAGCCCTCCGCGTCGAGGCTGCCAATGTCTCCGGTACGTAACCAACCGTCGCGGAACTTCTCGGGGTCGTCGACGCCAAAGTAAGAACCGGTAACCCAGGGTCCGCGAACCTCGAACTCGCCTACTGACTTACCGTCGCGAGGCAGTACGGTGCCATCGTCGGAGGTGACGCGAAGTTCGATCCCCGCCATGATTCGCCCGGCTTTCACGCGGTACTCAATCTCCAGCTCTTTTGGCGTGCCGGCGGGCGGTATCGACACGGCCGCCAAGGGACTCGTCTCGGTCATTCCCCAACCTTGAATCATGTCCAGGCCGTAGACGTCCCGAAAGGTCTCGATCATGAAACGCGGGACCGCGGCGCCACCGGCGAGTATCGCGCGCAGACTCGATAGATCCGTGTCCGGCGTCGTCTCGGCGACGCGCAACACGTCGTTCCAAATCGTTGGCACGCCCAGTGAGATCGTTGGGCGCAGTTCACGGATCATCTTGATGATCGGAGCGCCCTGAAGGTACATCTGGGGCATGATGAGTTCGATGCCGCCAAAGAACGCCGTGTAGACGGTGCCCCACGCGTTGACGTGAAACATCGGCACGATAACGAGACAGCGATCTTTTTCAGAGAGCCCTACGGAGTTCGCCGTCATCTGAGCCATCGAGTGCAGCCAGGTCGAACGGTGCGAGTAGACGACACCCTTGGGGTTTCCAGTCGTGCCCGAGGTGTAACACATGATGGCGGCATCACGCTCGTCGAGTACGGGCCACTCAAATCCGGGACGCTCAGCACTGATGAACGTTTCGTAGTCGAGTGTCTCACCCAACACGCCCGTCGGTTCGTCGCCGTGGACGATAATGGTCTTCACCAAAGGGATTTGGTCGCGCACTTTCGCTAGTAGTGGCGCCAGAACCGCGTCGACGATGATGACTTGATCCTCGGCGTGATTGATGATGTAGGCGAGTTGTTCAGGAAAGAGTCGGATGTTCAACGTGTGCAGCACCGCACCCATACTCGGAACAGCCAGGTAAGCCTCCATGTGGGTTTGGTTGTTCCACATGAAGGTCGCGACGCGCTCGCCCGACTTCACACCTAGTTTCGTCAACGCGGCCGCCAGTTGCTCGGCGCGCTTGGAGATCTGAAAGAAGGTCGCCTCTTCGACGCCGTCGGGCGTAACCGTAAAGATCTTCTTGTCCGCGTAAATGTACTCACCGTGACGGATTATGCCGCTGATCAACAGAGGCCCGTCTTGCATCGTGCTCTTCATAATCCCCCTCGAAACCCTGTCGGAACGATGCTACAAAATTCGCGAGCGTCCCTTGGTCACCAGGAGAGGCCGTAAGGCTCGACGGGAACCGGTAGCGAACTCGGTTGGCCACCGAGATAGGCGTCAATCGACGACGCGGCGCTGCGTCCTTCAGCGATGGCCCACACGATCAAGCTCTGGCCCCGCACGGCGTCGCCGCACGCAAAGACTGGGCACAACCCCGCAATCTCGCTAACGCGCCAACTGCTGTCTACCTTGAGGGTGTCTCTCGGCGTCATGAACGCTTCACTCTTGAGCCCTAGAACTTCGAGTTCGGGACCAACGAAGCCCGCGGCAATCAATACGAGATCGGCGGGCATGAGGACCACCTCGTCAGTGACGTGATCGCTCAGCGATATCGACGTGACGTGCTCGGATCCCTGAAACTCGAGAGTTTCGGTGGAAAAGCGACGCTCCCCTCCTTCGTCGTGGGCCGAGGTGGTTTTGAAGATTCGCGCCATCGTGGGCCAGGGTTGATCCGAGGCTCGTTCGTCGGGTGGTCGATCCAAAATCTCGATCTGAGTCACCGAGGCGGCACCGTGACGATGCACCGTGCCGAGACAGTCTGCTCCGGTATCGCCGCCGCCGAGGATGATGACGTGGCGCCCTTCGGCACTGACGGTGGGCGCCGCGTCCTCGTTGACGGCGCGATTGGCCGCCTCGAGATACGTCATTGCGACCATAACGCCCTCGAGGTCAGCACCATCCACGGGAATGAGTCGAGGACGCGTTGAGCCAATGGCGAGTACGACCGCGTCAAAGTCCTCTTGGAGCCTCGACAGGGGCGTTCCCTCGTCACCGATCGTCGCGTTGGTGACGAACTCAATCCCCGCTTCACGCATGACCGCCAACCGTCGATCGAGTACGGCTTTCTCCATTTTGAATTCGGGAATGCCGTAGCGAAGAAGACCGCCGATCGCGTCGTTTCGTTCAAACACGCTCACCGCGTGGCCGACGCTTCTCAGTTGCGCCGCCGCGGCGAGCCCGGCCGGTCCCGAACCCACGACCGCTACGCGCTTGCCAGTCTCTTCGGGCGTCGTGCTCGACACTTCGAGACCATTGGCGAAGGCGTGTTCAGCGACTTCGTACTCGAGCCGTTCAATGGTCACCGGGTCGCTACCAATGCCCAGCACGCACGCTGACTCACAGGGCGCCGGACAGAGGCGACCCGTGAACTCCGGAAAGTTATTCGTACTAAAGAGTTGGTCCGCGGCCTGAGACCACTGTTGGTGGTACGCACGGTCGTTGAACTCGGGAATTCGATTGCCGAGTGGACAACCCTGCATGCAAAAAGGAATGCCGCAGTCCATGCAGCGTGCGCCCTGATCGGCGATCTCGTCGTCACTCTGGGTTTGGTAGACCTCGTGCCAGTCGCGAAGTCGCACGGGAACCGGGCGATAACTCGGTCCTCGCCGGGGAATGTCGAGAAAGCCCGTGACCTTACCCACCCTTGACCTCGTCACGGATTCGCTGATACTCAGAAGTCTCGATGCGAACGAAGTTCATTCGTTCACTACGCCAGTCACGAAGAATCCTCTCGGTCTTCTTCGAGCCCGTCTCTTCGGTAAAACGCTCGAGCAACGCGAAAACCTTTTCGTCGTCGTCACTCTCCAAGAGCTCAATCTCGTATACCCCGGCGCTCAAGTGATCATGCACGGTGACGTGGGGGTCGTAGAGGTAGAGCGTGCCGCCGGACATGCCCGCGGCCAAGTTTCGCCCCACGCCGCCAAGAATCACCACGACGCCCCCGGTCATGTACTCACACGCGTGGTCGCCCGTTCCTTCAACGATGATCGTCGCGCCCGAGTTTCGCACGCCACAGCGCTCCCCCACGACGCCAGATATAAAGATTTCACCGCTCGTCGCGCCGTAACCAATGACGTTGCCCGCGATGATGTTCTCGTCACTCGCGAAAGTCGCGCGCTCGTCGGGACGGATAATGATGCGACCACCCGAGAGACCCTTGCCGGCGTAGTCGTTAGTGTCGCCGCTAAGTCGTACGGTCATACCCTTTGGCATGAAGGCGCCCAGACTTTGACCAGCGGAACCTTCGAAGTCGAGCTGGATGAGATCATCGTCCAGCGTCCGCTCTCCCAACGCCCGCGTGATGGCGCTACCCGTCAACGTGCCCACCGTGCGGTTCACGTTTCGAATAGTGGTGGCGTAACGAAAGGGAGCGCCCTTTCGCGCGGCGTCGACGCACGATGAGAGGAAGGTCCAGTCGAGGGCACCGTCGAGACCGTGATCTTGCTTCACGCTCTGGTGGCGCTGCTCGGGCTCGACGAGGGCCAACAGCGCACTGAGATCGAGGTCGTTGGTTGGATCCTCGATGGCGTTCACCGTCAATCTCGACGCGTCGCCAATGACTTCTTCGAGCGTGCGCGCCCCGAGGAACGCTAAGTACTCCCGAACCTCCTGGGCAATGAATTCAAAGAAGTTCTCAACGAACTCCGGCTTACCGGTGAATCGCTCACGAAGTTTGGGATTCTGTGTGGCGATACCCACGGGGCACGTGTCGAGATGACAGACCCGCATCATCACGCAGCCCGCCACGACGAGCGGCGCGCTGGCGAATCCAAACTCCTCGGCGCCGAGCAGCGCAGCGACGATAACGTCGCGCCCAGTCTTCAGTTGTCCGTCGGTTTGGAGGACGACGCGACTGCGTAAGCCGTTCGCGGCGAGGGTTTGATGCGCTTCGGCGAGACCCAACTCCCAGGGCGTACCTGCGTGCTTGAGTGAGGTCAACGGTGCGGCGCCGGTGCCGCCGTCATGGCCCGATATCAAGATGACGTCGGCGTGGGCTTTCGCTACGCCCGCCGCGATAGTACCCACGCCTTGTTCGCTCACGAGTTTCACGTGCACGCGCGCCTCGTCGTTGGCGCATTTGAGGTCGTAGATCAACTGGGCGAGATCTTCAATGGAGTAAATGTCGTGATGCGGTGGCGGCGAGATGAGACCAACACCGGGAGTTGAGTGACGGGTCTTGGCAATCCATGGCCAGACCTTCGAACCCGGCAACTGACCACCTTCGCCAGGTTTGGCCCCTTGGGCCATCTTGATCTGGAGGTCGTCGGCGTTGACGAGGTAACGACTCGTCACGCCAAAACGTCCCGACGCCACCTGCTTAATTGCCGAGCGCGAGTTCTCGCGAGGATTCGAAGTGTCGAAGCGCTCCTCATCCTCGCCGCCTTCACCGGTATTCGACTTGGCGCCAAGGCGATTCATGGCAACGGCGAGCGTCGCGTGGGCTTCTTCGGAGATTGAGCCATAGGACATCGCGCCGGTACTAAATCGTTTCACAATCGCGGCGACACTCTCCACCTCGTCAATGTGGAGGGGCGATCGACTTGGCACGAGGGAGAGCAATGAACGAAGGGTCAGATTGCCACTGCTCTGCTCGTCGACCAGCGTGGTGTACTCCTTGAACAAGTCGAAGCGCTTCTCGCGCGTGGCGTGCTGGAGCTTCTGGACGGTGCGAGGATTAAAGAGGTGCAGTTCACCCTCGCGACGCCACTGATACTCGCCACGATTCGTGATTTCAACGCGCTCGCCAACTTCGGGCTCGAAGGCACTCGCGTGCCAGCGCAGTACGTCCCTGGCCAAGTGCTCTAGGGTCACGCCACCGATTCGCGAGTGAAATCCGGGGAAGTATCGTGTCAACACCTCATCCGACACACCCACTGGCTCGAAGAGTTGAGAGCCAACGTAGCTCGCGACGGTGCTGACGCCCATTTTGGACATGACTTTTACGACACCCTTATTCAACGTCTTGCCGTACTGGTAACGCGCTTCAAAGGCCGTGAGTTCGTTGAGCTCACCCTGGTCGATCAGCGCATCGATTGATTCATAAGCGAGGTAGGGACAGACGGCCGAGGCGCCAAAGCCGAGCAACAGCGCGACGTGATGAACTTCACGCACGTCACCGGCCTCAATGATCAACGCCGCGTTCGTTCGGAGGTGTTCAGCCACGAGTCGATGGTGCACCGCGCTGGCGAGGAGTAAACTGGGAATTGGCGCGTGCGACTTCGACGTACCGCGGTCGCTCAAGATGACGATATTGACACCAGAACGTACCTGATCAACGACTGCATTAGTCACTTCGTCGAGTGCGGCCGCCAATCGGTCGGCTGAGGTTCCGGGACCGTGAGCGGCGAAGAGACCGTCGATGGCGACCGTACGAAAACCATGCACGCCGGGCTGTTCATCGATGTAACGAATCTTTACGAGTTCATTGACGCTAAGTACCGGTGAGGGCAACACAATTTGGTGGCAGTGTTCTTCACTCTCTCGAAGAAGATTCTCTTCTCCCCCAATCACCACGCGCGTCGAAGTGACGAGTTCCTCGCGAATCGCGTCCAGCGGCGGATTCGTTACTTGAGCGAAGAGCTGCGTGAAGTAGTCAAAGATCGATCGCGGCATCTTTGAAAGGAAGGGCAATGTCGTGTCGGAACCCATCGAACCAATGGGTTCTTCACCCACTTGGGCCATGTGACGGATAATGAGTCGCAGGTCCTCTTCGCTGTAGCCAAAACTCTTCTGTTGTTGTAACACCGAGAAGTGTTCGGGCGACAAGGTTGACGGTGTTTCAATGGCGTCGAGCGAGATCTGGTGACGTTCGAGCCACTCCGCGTAGGGAACTTTGGCGGCTAGCGAGGCCTTAAGTTCCTCGTCCTCAATTATTCGTCCTTGCTCAACGTCCACCAAAAAGACTCGGCCGGGCTGTAGTCGTCCTTTTCGCTCGATGTTCGATGGATCAATCGCCAAGACGCCCACTTCGCTCGAGAGAATGACGCGCTGATCCTTGGTCACCCAGAACCGTGCCGGACGCAAACCATTGCGGTCGAGCACCGCACCCACTACCCGACCATCGCAGAACGTCACGGAGGCGGGACCGTCCCAGGGTTCCATGAGTCCGGCGTGATAACGATAGAAGGCTCGTCGGTCGGGGCTCATGCCCGGTGCACGTTCCCACGCCTCAGGAATCATCATCAAAACGGCGTGCGGAAGCGATCGTCCGGAGTGAACGAGCAGTTCAACAACCTCGTCGAAGCTCGCCGAGTCACTCATGTTGGGCGTAATAATTGGCGTGAGCTCGCTCATGGGAAGCGGCAGTACGTCGCTCTCGAGCGTCGTTTCACGCGCGGTCATCCAGTTTCGGTTGCCTCGAACAGTGTTGATCTCGCCGTTATGTGAGATGAAACGAAATGGCTGGGCCAAGTCCCAACGGGGCAGCACGTTGGTGGAGAAGCGACTGTGCACGACCGCAATCGCCGACGTCAGACGTGGGTCAGAGAGGTCGTCAAAGTAGTGGCGAAGTTGGGGTGAGGTGAGCATGCCCTTGTAGATGAGCACCCGTGACGAACACGACGTCGCGTAGATCTCCACCGTGTGCTCGATGACCTTTCGTGCGCAGTACAGAGCGCGTTCGAGGTCAAGTTCGCTGTCTCGCTCGAACTTCGCGATTAACTGTTGGAGGAAGAGGGGCTCGGAAGCCTTCGACGTAGGTCCAAGAATCGAAGAGTCCACCGGAACCGCTCGCCATCCCAGTGAGACCAGTCCCACGCGCGCGAGCACCTCATCAAGGATGCGCTGAACCACCCCCAAGTCCAAAAGGGGCGACACCATCCAGTTCGCGACGCCGTACTCGCCAGGCGCGGGAACGTTCACGTCAAAGACCTCGCGAATGAACGCGTCCGGCATTTGGACGAGAATTCCGGCACCGTCTCCCGATTCGACGTCAGAACCGGTTGCGCCGCGGTGCTCCAGGTTTTCGAGAATGGTCAACGCGTCGAGCACGGTCGCGTTGGTTGGTCTGGCCGTGAGGTCCGCCACCATACCCACGCCGCATGCGTCGTGTTCAAAAGAAGGGTCGTAGAGGTTCTTAGTCATGGCGTTTTCCAATGGGGCAACGCTGACCCACGTCAATTATACAGAAAAACAGTCGCATTCTCTACCCCTACGCTGGTCGCGTGACCTCAACCCCGCGTGACGCACTTGTTGTCGGTGGCGGCATTATTGGACTGACCGCTTCGTTCACCCTCGCCAGGGAGGGTTGGCGTGTGACGATGTTCGATCCCACTCCCGGCAAAGGTGCCACGTGGGCCGCCGCGGGCATGATCGCACCACTCGGCGAAGTCGCACCCGGCGAAGAGGAGAACTTTCTGCGCCAACGTGGCGCACTCGCTGAGTGGCGCACGTTATCGTCACGGATCGCCGACGTCACGGGCGAAGGCGTGCACTTGATGGAAACGGGAACATTGATCGTTGGCTACGACGCGAGTGACCGGCGTCTCGTCAGTCAGTTTTCCATCGTCGCTACGAGTTACGGCGCTCTTCCCCTCGATGTTTCCAGAGAGAGCCACGAAACACTCTTTGAGGGACTCTCCCCACGAATCAGACACGGCCTGCTCCTAGAAGGAGACGCGTGGCTCGATCCCGATCAAGCCGTTGAAGTTCTCACTCGAGCGATCGAAGAGCTCGGCGTTACGGTGGTGCACCAACAAGTTTGTCGCGCCGCCACGATTCTGAATCGAGTGGAGGTGAGGACGGACGACGGCATCTACGAAGGCGACCTAGGGATTCTCGCGACGGGCGCGACCGCGCTGCCTCAGGGAGTTGGTGGAAAGGTTGTCAATTCGGTGCGCCCCGTGCGCGGGATGACGGTACGGGTGCAAGGTCTCGATCGTTCGTCACTACCCACGGTCCGCGCGTTCGTTCGAGGACGTTCGTTCTACATGGTGAGCCGTCCGGGTGGCTACTGCGTGCTCGGTGCCTCCTCGGATGAACACGAGGAGCTGATCGTCGAAGTAGGTGACCTCCAACGCTTGCTCCGCGACGCCTTGGACGTCGTACCGTCGCTCGAAGTCGCCGCCTTCGTCGAAACTCGCCAAGGACTTCGCCCCGCGAGCAAGGACCTCTCGCCTTTTTTTGAGGTCATAGAGGATCGCTGGGCCTGGTCCTCTGGTCACTATCGTCATGGCGTGACACTGGCTCCCTTTGCTGCCAAAGAGATCTTAGCCTTCGCTCAAGGTCTCACGTGATTAGGGTCAACGGCACCGACGACGACTTTCTTGCCGAGACAGTTCTGGCACTCATGGAGCGTCGTCAGATTGAGTCTCGCGGTGTCGCCGTGGCGCTCGACGGTGAGATCGTACGACGCTCCGAATGGTCTTCGACCGTCGTCAACGATGGCAGCAGTATCGAAATAGTCACGGCCGCGGCCGGAGGATAGGTAGGGATCACGATGGCAGTCGACGAATTGATAACCGCGTTGGACCAACGAATACTCGAGGCCCTGCAGGCCAAGGCGACGGGAGAGACCATTGCCTACCTCTGCGAGGCACGAGCGTGGTTGACAAATCCCTCCCAAGAGCACGGCGCACATCGTCCAGAAGGTTAAAACGGCCCGACTAGGATGGCTCGTTCACGGGCTGTGGCTTAGTTTGGTCTAGAGCGCTCGGCTGGGGGCCGAGAGATCGGGAGTTCAAATCTCCCCAGCCCGACCAATCTGATTATCGGCTACTCGTCGCGGTGAATTGGCCACTCGTAACGCCCGGCATTGATGGGTACTTCACCCTTCTTTTCGAGGTACTGAGAAAAGCTCGCGAGCCACTCCTGGTACCACGCGCGCAGCGTCTCGTTCATCAGCGCCACAGGGATTTCGCCAATGGCCGGATACTGCTGCTGCAGCGCTTCAAAGACCTCGAGACTCGCTTCGGCGTCTTCCACGGCCGCGTGCGCACTCCCCAACGTGACGCCGTAATGAACACAAAGATCGCTGAGTTTGCGCGAGCCTTTACGCCACTTGTCAAAGTGTCGATCGAGAATAAGCACGTCGAGCACCGGGCCTACGGCGCCTCGTTGTTCGAGCGTCGCGCTCCCAAGCCGCTGGCAGAGTGAATTAACCATAGTGAGGTCGTAGGAAACGTTCATGCCGACAACGACGTCCCCGGCGGACCAGACCGCCGTGAGTCGTTCGGCCACCGTTTCCATCGCCTCACGAAGCGGCGTCGCGTCAGCGACCATGTCGTCGGTGATGCCGTGAATGGCGGCGGCGCCCGAGGGAATCGGAACGCCGGGGTTGACGTAACCACCCTCGCGCTTTGACACGACGCCACTCTCACCTGAAAGGCGCTCAACAAAGCCGTACGAGACCGGCACGTCAAGGAAGGAACTGACACCCGTCGTCTCTAAGTCAAAACCAATGAAATGAGTCACGTACGTCCTCGGTCCGGTGCTTCGCTTAGATTAGTGAGCCGCACTGAACAAAGTCGTCTCAAACCGTGACGTTCTCGATGCGACCAAGTCTTTCGATCTCCGTGACGACCCGGTCGCCCGGCTTCAAAAAAACCGGCGGCGTGTGGCCCTGGCCCACACCGTGGGGGCTGCCGGTGAAAATGAGGTCGCCGGGTCGAAGTTCAACGATGCTGCTGAGATAGCTCACAACTTCTGCGACGCTGAAGACCATGTCGCTCGTCGTCGAATTTTGATACTCCGTGCCACTGACACTGCACGTAATAGCCAGCGAGTTCGGAAAGGCAACGTCGTCGGTCGTTGTCAACCAAGGACCTATGGGTGAGAAGTTGCGAAACGACTTTCCCAGAGAGAACTGCGCGGACGGACCCCTCATCTGTAAGGTGCGCTCGGAGAAGTCCTGGCCCACGCAATATCCGGCAACGGCGCTCAACGCGTCGTCGACGGCGAGGTTGCGTGCTTTGGTGCCCAACACGACGACTAGTTCGGCCTCGAAGTCCGTGGTGGCGCTTGGAATCGGGACTTCGTCATTTGGCCCACAGAGCGAGGAGACGAACTTCGTGAAGATCATGGGCTGCGTCGGCAGGTCGAGGCCCATCTCTTCGGCGTGGTGACGATAGTTGAGACCCACCGCAAAAATCTGCTGCGGGACGGTCACGACGGGGCCCAAACGGGGATCACCGTAGAGCGCGTCAGGTGGCGTTGAGTCACTGGGATTTGGCTGGGCGGCGCTGAACCACACGCGAAGTTTGTCGATTTGCCCAACACACTTATCCACCGAGGCGGAAAAGGCGCCGTTGGAACTCGTCGCTACGTCAATAAGACCTTCGTCGGTGACGATCGTCGATCGTCCCGCCAGATTGGCAAGTCGCATTGAAACACGGTGCTTTCACTAAGGAGCAGAGCTCGAGGGGGGTCTTGTCATTTTACGACACCTTCAAGGGATCTTTGTTCTCTTAGACGTGACGAGGTGCCTTAAGCGCATTGGCTACCTAGAAGCCATCCGACAAGCAGTCCCTCGGTAGAATTGGACGTCAAAGGCCGGTGTGAGAACCGGCGTTCGCGCGGTTGGGGCCCGCGAAAGACGTCGCACTAGGAGAGGGTGATCCCGGCCGTTGGCTGGACACAGTATGGAGAAGAAGGACCCCTTCGTCTTACGCCACCTCGCCGAAGTACAACCAGACCTGTGGTGGTTGGACTCCGATCCTCTCGAGCCCGAGCCGCACGCGGCCCTCATTGGCGACCTCGGCGCCGATCTCTGTGTCGTGGGCGCGGGCTACACGGGACTTTGGACGGCGCTCCTGGCCAAAGAACGCGATCCCCACCGCGACGTCATCGTGCTCGAGCAGTACGAGACGGGTGCGGGCGCCTCTGGGCGGAACGGCGGTTTCTGCAGCGCGTCACTTACCCACGGCTTCGCCAACGGGATGCGCCGCTTTCCCACCGAGATGCCCATCATTGAACGACTGGCGCGCGACAACCTTGACGAGATTGAAGCCACGATCGATCGCTACGCGATTGAATGTGACTGGGAGAGAACGGGAGAACTCCGTGTCGCGGTCGCGGAGTGGCAGTTCAAGGGAATGGTCGAGGAAGCGCGACTGCGTAACGAGATGGGTGACAACGTAGAAGTCCTCGACAAATCCCAAGTACAAGCGCGAATCCACTCCCCCTCCTACGAGGGCGCACTGTTTGACCACGACGGCAACGCACTCGTCGACCCCGCACGATTGGTGTGGGGGCTCGAACGGGCGTGCACGTCACTTGGCGTGAAGATCTTCGAGAATTCAAAGGTGGAATGGCTCGAAAATGTCGACGACGCCGTTCGGGTGCACACGCCCTACGGTGCCGTTACCGCGGCAAAAGTCGCCCTCGCGACCAACGTCTTTCCTTCCCTGATTCGCCAAGCCCGCAAGTATGTCGTGCCGGTCTACGACTACACCCTGGTCACCGAGCCGCTCAGTGACGCACAGATGGAGAGCATTGGCTGGAAAGACCGAGAGGGAGTCGCCGACTCTGGAAATCAGTTCCACTACTACCGACTCACGAAGGACAACTGCATCCTGTGGGGCGGCTACGACGCGATCTACAACTTTCGCGCCAAGGCTCGTCGTGAGTTCGAGTTCAACGCCGAGACCTACGCCAAACTCGCCAAACACTTTCTCAAAACCTTCCCCCAACTCGTGGGCGTGCGTTTCACGCACGCGTGGGGCGGCTCCATCGACACTTGTACACGCTTCTCACCCTTCTGGGGAACGTCGTTCGAAGGCAAGGCCGTCTACGTCATGGGATTCACCGGCCTCGGCGTCGCGTCAACGCGTTTTGGTGCGTCGACCATGCTCGATCTCTTGGATGGACACATCACCGAACGTACGAAGTTGGCGATGGTTCGAAAGAAGCCCATGCCTTTTCCACCCGAGCCCTTCAAGTGGATCTTTATTCGCATCACGCAACGGGCGATTCAACGCGCCGACGATCACTTTGGCAAACGGGGACTCTGGTTGAAACTCCTCGACCTCTTCAATCTCGGCTTCGACTCCTAGTTACACAACACCCCCGGCCAGGGCCGGGGGTGTTGCACGCGGACTATTCGTCGCCGCCGGAATCCTCGGCCATGAGACCGGAGATCATGTTGACGACCGTGGGGTCCATCAGCGTTGTCACGTCACCCAGCGAACGATTCTCCGCGACGTCACGCAAAAGTCGACGCATGATCTTTCCCGAGCGAGTCTTTGGCAACTCTGGCGTCAGGATGATCTGTCGGGGTTTCGCAATCGGTCCAATGACTTTCGACACGTGTTCGCGCAGTTCGGTGATGAGGATCGTTTGATCCTCGTTCGCGCTATCGGCGGACATCTTGAGCGTAACGAAGGCGACAATGGCCTGGCCGGTCGTGTCGTCCGACGCGCCCACGACCGCGGCCTCTGCCACGGCGGGGTGCCCCACCAACGCGTGTTCGACCTCAGTTGTGGAGAGTCGGTGACCGGAGATATTCATGACGTCGTCAATTCGTCCGAGCAACCATAGGTCGCCGTTCTCATCGCGCTTTGCGCCGTCACCGGCGAAGTACGAACCGGGGAATCGTGACCAGTACGTCTCCTTGAAGCGCTCGGGATCACCGTAGATGCCGCGCGTCATCGAAGGCCAAGGCTGGGTGATGACGAGATAACCGCCCTCGCCGTTGCCCACCGACTTGCCTTCGTTGTCAACGACGTCCACCGAGATGCCGGGCAACGCCGTCATCGCGGCGCCCGGCTTAGTGGCCGTGATGCCCGGCAGGGGCGAGATCATGATCGCGCCGGTCTCGGTCTGCCACCACGTGTCAACAATGGGACAACGATCGCCACCAATGTACTTGCGATACCAGATCCACGCTTCGGGATTAATGGGTTCACCCACCGTGCCTAGTAGTCGCAGACTGGAGAGATCGTGACCTTCTGGGTGTTCGTGCCCCCATTTCATGAGTGTTCGAATGGTGGTGGGCGCGGTGTAGAGAATCGTCGCCTTGAACTCCTCGATGATCTTCCACCAACGATCTTTGCCGCCCGAGTCCGGTAGACCTTCGTACATGATCTGGGTGACGCCGTTGATCAAGGGACCGTAGACGATGTAGCTGTGGCCCGTGATCCAACCAATATCGGCCGCCGTCCAGCAGATATCCGTGTCTTTCTTGACGTCAAAGATGTTGTAGTGCGTCGTGGCGACCTGCGTGAGGTAGCCACCCGTTGTGTGAAAAATTCCCTTGGGCTTGGCGGTCGTCCCCGAGGTGTACATGATGAACATCGTGTGCTCGGCGTCAAAGGACTCGTAGGCGTGTGTGTCACTTTGGCGATCCACCACGTCGTGCCACCAGTGGTCACGCCCCTCAACCCAGTTGACGTCACCGCCGGTGCGACGAACGACCAAAACCGCCTTGACGTTCGGGCAACTTTCGAGCGCCTCATCGACCGCAGGCTTTAGGGGACTCGGCGCACCACGACGAAACGCCCCGTCGGCGGTGACCACGTACTGACAGTCCGAGTCGAGGATGCGACTCGAAAGTGATTCGGCAGAGAATCCACCAAAGACTACCGAGTGCACCGCGCCGAGGCGAACAATGGCGAGCATCGTCACGACGGCTTCGGGGATCATGGGCATGTACACGGCAACTCGGTCACCAGACTTCACGCCCAGCTCGGTCAGCGCGTTCGCGGCCTGAGCGACGAGCTTCTGTAGATCAGCGTAAGTAATCGTGCGCGATTCTCCTTCCGCGTCGCCCACCCAGTAATACGCGACCTTGTCACCCTTGCCGGCATCGACGTGACGATCAACGCAGTTATACGAGGCGTTGAGCGTGCCGTCACTAAACCACTTCGCAAAGGGCAGTTCCCACTCGAGCGTCTTGGTGGGCGCCTTCGTCCAACTCAGTCGATCAGCCTGGCTTCGCCAGTAGGCAACAGGATCGGCCTGCGCCTCGGCGTAAATTGACGGTTGCGCGTTGGCCTGCTTCGCGAACTCCTTCGTCGGCGCGAAGCTGCGCGTCTCTTCGAGCCATGCTTCAAGTTTTGCTTCACTCATTTCATTCCCCCGCTCAAATTGCTTTAGTAGATCGCTGCGTCCACGAAAACCAACGGCCTTCGTCGACTGAAGTTGAGAGTAGTGCCCTCGTTGTCATAAATGCCAACAGCGCCCGGTCCTTTCGGAACGGGCGCTGTTGGCGGTTGGGTCCGGTGGCAAGCCACCAGTGACCCCACGTTAGCTTCTAGGACCTACCGGCAACACGACCTTGCCATGGGTCTCATTGACGACCCCGGCCGCGGAGGCGTACCAAGCGGCAACCGCGGTCGCAAGACCGACCCAGCCGCCGATCCTGATCATGTCGGTGTGGCCCGCGCCCCAATTACCAATGGTCAAGAAAATAAAGGTAATCGACAGCAACACGAACACCGTAAGCACTGCGTTGTTCGTCTTCGTAGCAGCCAAAGTCATGTACAGGGTGAAGATCGTCCAACCAAGCAGGAAGATCGCCACCGTGTCAGTATTGGCGGCCGTAACGTGGTTCACCAAGTACCAAAACGACAGCCAAAAGGCACCGAAAGACGTGAACGCCAGCGCCGCAAAGGTGTTCTTACGAACGAACTCCCACATACCCGCAAGGAGCTGGGCAATACCGCCGTAGAAGATCGCCAGTGCCAGTGCCGCGACAACGCCGCCGCCGTGCCATAGGTTCGCGTTCCAAGAACTTAGGGCGAACGTCGTCATAGCGAATCCTGCCAGCCCTAACGGGCCTGGATCCGCAACTCTCTGTTCCATGTAATACCCCCATGCAATGATCACTTCAAACCACCGAGGTGGCGGCTCGGTTTAGAGTTAACACCACCGAAACGATGCAAACGGGGACTGAAAGTCCCTTTTATGTGAGCCGATTCACAAACTCGCGGTCCCTACTACTGGGTAACCATTGGCATTACAACGAAATGTCCAAGAAAGTTAGTTTTCGGAAAACTTCGGGCCCTAGTGCCAAACTCAGTCGATGGCGGCGCGAAACGAGGCAATGAAGCGCTCGACGTCAGTCGTTGTTGCGCCGTCGAGCATCAGTTTTACGAGCGCCGATCCAACGATGACCCCGTCGCTGTACGAGGCCGCCTTCGCGGCTTGCTCTGGTGTGGTGATGCCAATACCAACGTAAATGGGCACGTCACTCGCCTCGCGAAGCGTCGCCACCACTCGCGCTCCGTCACCTTCGTCGTTCGCGGCACCAGTCACGGCCATGCGCGCCGACGCGTAAACGAAGCCCTGAGTCCGTTGAACAATCTCGTGAGCCCTCGGCGCTGGCGTTGAGGGCGCTACCAAATAGATGGTCGCGACGTCACTTTGGTCACAGGCCCTTCGCCAGTCACCGGACTCTTCGAGTGGCAAATCGGGCACGATCGCTCCGCTGATGCCGGCGTCTCGCAGCCGTCCTGCCGCACGGTCAAGTCCGTAGTGCAGAAAGATGTTGTAGTAGGTCATGGCAATGAGTGGCACGTCGCTCCTCAGTGATTCCAGCTCTTGACAAATTGACTCGAGTGTGGTTCCGCGGTTTAGAGCGTTCAGGGCTGCTTCTTGGATGACGACGCCGTCAATCATTGGATCCGAAAAGGGAATACCGATCTCAATGGCGTCCGCGCCGCCGAGCGCGGCCGCCTCGACGTAGCGTGTCCACTCGGGCGTCGCACCGGCGACGAAATAGGGCACGAGCGCTTTTCGTGCGCTTTGGCGAACGTCACGTAAGCGCACTTCGAGAGACTTCACGCCTCACCCCTCAACATCGCGCGCACTTGGGCTACGTCCTTGTCGCCGCGACCCGAAAGATTCAGCAGTACCGACGAGCCAACCGGGAGGAGGCGACCGGTCTCGCGCACGATCCAGGCCAGCGCGTGCGCCGTCTCGAGCGCGGGAATGATGCCCTCGGACTCGCTCAAGAGCGACAGGGCACCGAGGACTTCGTCGTCGGCCACCGCGTAGTACTCCGCTCGACTGATCGCCGCGAGATGTGCGTGTTCGGGTCCGATGCCCGGATAGTCGAGACCGGCCGATATTGAGTGGGCCTCTTCGATTTGACCAAACTCGTCTTGGAGCAACAGTGATCGCATGCCGTGCAGAACGCCCGGTGATCCACTACGAACCGCGGCACCTCCGAATGCTTCAACGCCCACGAGGCGCGCGTCGGTGTTCGCGAAGCCTGAAAAGACCCCCGCCGCGTTCGATCCCCCACCCACGCAGGCGACCACCACGTCGGGCGTGCCGACGCCGAGATCGTCCAGTTGCTGTGCTGCCTCGCTGCCGATGATGCTTTGGAACTCGCGCACCATCCAAGGAAAAGGGTGGGGACCCATCACCGAACCAATGCAGTAGTGCGTGTCCGCGACACACGTGACCCACTCACGCATCGCCTCGTTGACGGCGTCCTTCAGTGTTCGTGAACCCGACGTCACGGGTACCACCGTGGCGCCTAAGAGTTCCATGCGAAACACGTTGAGTTCTTGGCGAACCGTGTCGACCTCGCCCATGTACACCGTGCACGCGAGACCGAGGCGAGCCGCGGCGGTGGCGGTAGCGACGCCGTGTTGGCCCGCACCAGTCTCGGCGATCACGCGTGACTTGCCCATTCTTTTGGTGAGCAGCGTCTGACCAACCACGTTATTAATCTTGTGCGAGCCGGTGTGCGCGAGATCCTCTCGCTTAGCGAAGAGTCGAAGACCGAGTTGCTCAGAAAGTCTCGGCAGCGGCGTCACCGGGGTGGGTCGTCCGGCAAATTGGTGCAACACCGTTCGATATTCGTCCACGAACGTCGAATCACTCCAGGCCTCACGAAAGGCCGCCTCGAGTTCGAGGCAGGCCGGAATCAACGCTTCGGGAACGAAGCGACCACCGAAGTCGCCGAATCGACCGTACTCATCGGGTGCGCCCATAACGTCGTGCTCTACCACGTCACTCCTCTTGACCAAACATCTGGCGAGCGTTGAAAACAAAACTCTGCACCAATTCGGGGTCCTTGTGTCGAGGTGCACTTTCTACACCACTCGCACAGTCCACCCCCCACGCGTTCGTGAGCGCTATCACGTTAGCGACGTTCTTGGAGTTCAGCCCTCCGGCCACGATCACCGGTACGCGAAAGGGACGAGCAAAAAGACGATCCCACGAATGTGCTTCGCCGGACCCCGGACGCGGTCCATCAACTAACACGACGTCAACGCTCAACTCATTGAACTCCTCGAGCTCCGCGTCATCGATGTTCAGAGCCTTGATGACAATGAGTTCCCTCTCGCGGAGGCGATGGAGTAGATCGCCACTGATTTCGTCGTGCAGTTGCACCATCTCAACGTCCAACGCGGCGAGTGTGTCGAGAATGAATGCGTCGTCGCCACTACGAAAGACCGCACAGTTGAGTATCTGACCTCTAGTGACCTCGAGAACATCGCGCGCTTGCTCGAGCGTGACGCGACGGGGCGAATCCGCAAAGTTCAGCCCGATGGCGCTCGCGCCGGACTTCACGACGATCGTGGCGTCGTCAACGTTGGTCACCCCGCAGATCTTGATAAATCCCGCGCGCGAGAGTTCAAGCACGCAGACCGCTTGGAACGAGCGAAAAGGCCTTCACCGTGGCGCCGGGATCGGCTGCCGTAACGAACGCCTCACCCACCAATACCGCGTCAAAGCCCACCTGGGCGGCGCGTTCAATGTCGGACGTATTAGACAGCCCCGACTCACAGATCGTTAGACAGTCGCGTGGTAGCGAGGCAATAACCGACGCCGCGTGCTCGGGATCGACTTCAAAAGTTCGAAGATCTCGTTGATTGACGCCAACGATCCGGGCTCCCGCGTTCAGCGCCCGCGTCGCCTCATGCGCGTCGTGCACTTCCACGAGAGCATCAATTCCGCAACCGTGGGCCAGGTCGATAAACGACGCCAGATCGTCGTCGCTGAGAGCCGAGACAATGAGCAGTACCGCCGCGGCGCCGCCCTCCACCGCGTCGAGGACGTCGTTTTCACTGACGGTGAAGTCTTTTCGAAGCACCGGCAGTGCCACCGCATTACGAACAACGAGTAGGTCATCCATCGAACCACCAAAAAACTCCTCGTCCGTCAGGACCGAGATCGCACTCGCGTCATTGTCCCGGTAGAGCTTGGCCGTTTCGGCGATATCGAGATCGTGAGCGAGCCAACCCTTTGAGGGCGAACGACGCTTCAGTTCAGCGATCACTTTGATGAAGGGTGACGAGCCCTGACGAAGAATCAATATGAACGAGGGTCCGTCGTAGCGAATCTGTTCCACACGTTCGCGCCAGTCGCGCTGATCGAGTGCGGCTCGGCGTCGATGACTCTCCAGAATTGTGTCGAGGTACGTGGTCGCCATTCAGAAATGGTAGTTGTGACAACGAAGTACTAGGCCACGACTATCGTGTCGCTATGTCAGCACTCAGTTTCACGCGGATCTAGCAATGCAGTCGTTTGCCCTAGATGTGCTGAACCCTCTCGTGCGGGGCACTGACCTAGAACGCGAGGAGGCTCGTCTCGCGCTCTTAGAGATACTCGAGGGTCGCGTCGATGCCGTCTTGATTGCTAGTTTCCTCACCGCCCTCACCGCCAAAGGTGAAACGGCTGAGGAGATGACCGGATTCATCGACGCCATGATCGCTTCAGCGACCACGTTTGTCGTCGGTCCCGACGCGATTGACGTCGTGGGCACCGGAGGCGACCAGCTGCACAGCGTGAACGTCTCGACGATGGCCGCCCTCGCGGTCGCTGGTTGTGGCGTGCCGGTCGCCAAGCACGGCAACCGCGCCGCATCCTCGTCGGTGGGTTCCGCCGATGTTCTCGAAGCACTCGGCGTTCGACTCGAAGCTTCGGAAGAGATAGTTCGGGCCTGTATTGAGGGTGCCGGCATTGGGTTTCTCTTTGCGCCAACGTTCCATCACGCGTTGGGTTACTTAACGCCAATCCGGCGAGCCCTTGGTTTTCGAACTATTTTCAACGTACTAGGACCTCTGGCTAATCCCGCGCTCGTCCAACGAACCCTGATTGGTGTGGCGCAACGTCCACTCCTCGATCACATGGCCGAGGTCTTACAAGCGAGGGGCATTCTCTACGCGATACTCGTTAACTCGGACGACGGCCTGGACGAACTCTCCCTCGGCTCACCGTCGAACTTACGGTTCATTACACCCAGTGAGCGGACGTCGCAGCGTGTCGATGCGGGCGCAGAACTGGGTATGCGACACAGCGCGGAGAGTATTCGCGGCGGCGACACCGACCACAACGTTCACGTCGTGCGCTCATTTCTTGAAGGAAGGCAGGGCCCGGTCTTTGACGTCGTCTGCGCAAACGCCGCACTCGCGATGATGGTCGCCGGAAAAGCCACGACGCTCACTCAAGGATTCGCGCTCGCCAGCGCCAGCGTCGTTGAAGGTCACGCGGCGCTCGCCCTCGAGCGACTCATCGAAATCTCTAACGCCTAGAGAGGACGCAGTTCCGCTCGGTAACGATGGGCATTCATGACGTAGAGCGCCGCGGCGGCAACGATCGACGCTTCGTCGCTCGCGTCCCAACGAATGTCGGCCGGTACGCCAACGGCCAATGAGTTGGCGGGAACTTGCATCCGGTTGCGCACGACCGCGCCGGCGCCGACGGTCGCGCCGCTGTGGACTTCGGCGAGATGAAGTACCACGGAACCACTTCCAATGAGTGCGCGGTCGTGAATGACGCATCCCTCTAAGTGCGCGAGATGCCCGACGACGCAGTCACTGCCAATGACCGTAGGAAAGTCCGCCACGGCGTGGATGATGGCACCGTCTTGAATCGACGTGCGCTCGCCCACGATGATGGTGCCGTAATCGCCGCGCAGCACCGCGCCCGGCCAAATTGAAGATTCGGCCCCGATGCGCACGTCACCAATCACGACGGCGTCGGGGTGAATGTAAGCGTCGGGGTGGATGTCGGGTTCGCGGTCGCCGAGAACGTAAATGGGCACGAAATTCCTCCTAGTGGACTATCCACGAAATTATCTGATAGATCCGCCAGCCGAGGTAGATAATCGACGCCACGATGAAAAACCGCCACCGCCACGGGACGCCTACGTGGACCGGTTCGACGATTTCGGTGCCACAGACCTCGCACACGTCGCCCTCTTCGGGACGATCACAGACCTCGCACCAGTTCGCCACTACTCGACTCGTACGCGCACTCGAATCGGAGAGGCGCCTAACTCGAAACGTTCGCGAAGACTTCGCTCCACGTAGCGAAGGTAGGTCGAAGGCAGTCGGCCCGCGACGAACAGGGTAAAGGTCGGCGGCTCCGTGGCACCTTGAACGGCGTAGCGAATCTTTCCCGTCGGCGCCGGTTGCTTGATTTGTAAGTCACGAATAGCTCTGTTCAGCGCGCCCGTTGGCACTCGCTTAGCGTAATCAATGGCCGCGTTCGACAGGGCCGGCAACAGACGGTGCACGCCCTTGCCCGACAGCGCGGTCGTCTTTAGCACTGGCGCGTCGCCAAGAAACGCGAGCTTCTCGCCCACCGTGGCGAGTACGGCGTCGCGTTCCTCGCTCGCCACGAGCTCCCACTTGTTCAGAATCACGATGGCCGGGCAGCCCGAGGCGGAGATGCGCTCGGCGAGGCGTTGATCCTGACCGGTCGCACCATCGGTGGCATCGATGACGAGAATTGCGATGTCCGCCCGATCCAAAGCGTCGAGACTTCTCAACACGGAGTAGGTCTCGAGACCGGCCTCAGTGCGAGCGCGCTTTCTCATGCCCGCGGTGTCGATGAAGCGAATGAGACCCGCGCTCGTGTCCACGACGGTGTCGATTGCGTCGCGCGTCGTACCGGGCAAGTCGTGGACGACCGAACGCTCTTCACCAATGAGCTGGTTAAACAGCGTGGACTTACCCACGTTGGGTCGTCCGACGATCGCGACTCGAAGGGCGCCATCGCTGGCCTCGTCAATCTCGGGTTCGACCGACGACTCACCTAACTGATCGACGATACGGTCCAAAAGATCACCGGCGCCTCGGCCGTGTTGGGCACTCACCATAAACGGGTCACCGACACCCAGGCTAAGAAACTCCCAACTACTAGCTTCATGTTGTTGGTCGTCCACCTTGTTGACGACCAACATCACCGGGTGGCCACTCTTTCGTACCCAGCGCGCGGCGTGCGAGTCTTCGTCGACGGGACCAGTGGCCGCGTCAACGACCAGGAGCACCAACGACGCCGAGGCGAGAGCCGCTTCGGCTTGTTGAGAGACTTTGTTTTCTAAGGAGTCGCCCGCTTCGAGCCAACCTCCCGTGTCGACGACGTCAAAGGCCACGCCGCGCCACTCGACCTCGACGGCCTTGCGATCGCGCGTGACGCCGCGCTGTTCTTCAACAACAGCGATTCTCTTTCCCGCCATGCGATTGACCAGTGAACTTTTGCCGACGTTGGGACGACCGACGACGACCACTTGAGGATTCTTCACGCGTGACTCAGCCCTCTGGCACGTACCTTTTCGAGCGCCGTGCGCAGGTCGTGACCAGTTGTGGCGACGGTCATGACGGGACGAGGGAGATCCTCGAGCGTGAGGCCATCGAGAAAGCGTCCCTCGGAGAGACAGACGTCGGGCAAGAGGCACACGTTGGTCTCGGACACGTCGGCGAGGGCTGTCTGGAGGTCTTGTCCGGTCATGAGACCCGCGACTTTGATATTGCCGCCGAAGTACCGATTCTTCACTGCCTTCACCTCAACGTCGCCAAAACCGTGCTCGTCAAAGAGTGTGCGCAGAATGGGCGCCGCGTACTCACCCGTCAAAACCGTCACGTCCTCACCGCTGTAGTTCTGAGTCTCAAAGGTTCGCGGTGCGCGATAGCCCAGTGCGGGGGCGCCGTCGACGGACTGAAAGAAACCAGAACCCAATTTGGCCATGTAGGTACCCTCAGCAAAGCTCTCGATGAACGCGGCTACGAGTCCAACTCCGTTTTCGGCCTCGTCGAGACTTTCGAAACTCTCGCTCGAGGGCGGCAAAAGGCCCGCTACGAGATAGAACTCATCACTGGCGAAGACCTTTGCCTTGCCGAAGAGCTCCCTCGTGAGCTTTTGGAAACGTTCAGCAAGTTCCACGACGTCAAGGGCCTCTTCGGCGTTATGCGAACGCATGGTCTCTTCAATGGTGAAGTCACTCACCCCAACGGGCACGAGCGCCACTGAAGCGAGCTCGGGGTAGAGCGACACCACGTCATAGAGCGTGCGCTCGAGTTCCGCGCCGTCGTTTACACCCGGACAGACCACCACTTGACCATGCACTTCAATGCCCGCACGCAAGAGTTCGCGCAACCATCGAAGGCTCGTCGCTCCTCGAGGATTGCGCAACATCTCGGCGCGTAGTTCGGGGTTCGTCGAGTGAATCGACACGTAGAGCGGGGAAAGTCCCTCGTCGATTACCCTCTCGAGATCAAACTCGGTGAAGCGCGTCAGGGTCGTGTAGTTCCCGTAGAGGAAAGAGAGACGAAAGTCGTCGTCCTTCACGTAGAGCGATCGGCGCATGCCTTTGGGTAGCTGGTAAATGAAACAGAACGTGCAGTGGTTGTCACAGGTGCGGATACGGTCGAACACCGCCGAGTCAATGCTTAGTCCGAGGGGCTGGCCCTCGTCCTTGGCAATAGAAACCTTGTGCGAGAGAACTTGACCTTCGCGTTGGACGAC
>Ga0208849_1000306_pt1 | contig 47986 bp, 42 predicted proteins | sample NGESurdeep072012_10_FD_184470 | JGI IMG/M metagenome (GOLD analysis project Ga0208849, IMG submission 184470) | Arctic peat soil microbial communities from Barrow, Alaska - NGEE Surface sample 53-3 deep-072012 (SPAdes) | ecosystem: Environmental > Terrestrial > Soil > Wetlands > Peat ... | reverse complement strand
AAGAACAAAAGATAAAGACCAAAGATTCGCCATTGCCTTCCCTACCTCGGCGATCTCTGCGTTCTCCGCGGTAAATTAGGTTGTCATTGACCGCAAAGCACGCCGAGATCGCCAAGAACAAAAGATTAAAAACCAAAGATTCGCCATTGCCTTCCCTACCTCGGCGATCTCCGCGCTCTCTGCGGTTTATTAGCATCAGTTAATATCGGAAGCAAATCAGCTCCCCATGCCTATCACTAATGGTTCCCATTCATCCTTTTAATTTGTCTTTTAGGCCCCTGGATCATCTAATTAGATACATGACTGATAAGCCTTTAAAACGCTATATCTTTGCAAGCGATTTTGACCAAACGTTGACTTTTAACGACTCCGGCTATGTCTTAAGCGAATTGGCCGGTATTCCCACGGCTGAATTTGAACGCAAAGCCCAGGGCATGGCAAAGCTGAATTTAGTGCAGCAGGGCGCGGAGCTCGCCTATCTCGTGCTGCACGACCCCGAGTTTCAGAGTCGTGTTCGCAAGGAACATTTATATGAAGTAGGAAAGCGCATCCGCTTAAAAGAAAATATTTCGCTGTTATACGAAATCTTAAAAACCGGAATTGAGGGTTATTGCTTTGATTTTTATGTTCTGTCGGCTGCGCCAGTCGAAGTAATTCAATCTGCGCTGGAAGGCATCGTTCCTGCCGATCACATTTTCGGCACGGAATTCCGCTATACCGATACCGGACAAATCCGGTCCATCGCACGTGCTACGGCGGGCTATGGGAAGGTCGCCGCCCTCGATCAGCTTCAGGCGCAACAGCAGGTCGGCCCCGACCACATCGTCTATGTGGGTGACGGAAGCTCCGACGTTCATGTGATGCTGCATGTCAATGTCCGTGACGGTTTTACTATTGCCGTGTCCGAGGCGAAACATGTTTCTCAAGTCGCCAAACGTACCATACTTAGCAGCGACGCTCTCGCCGTGTTGGCCCCGATTCTGGAAGATGTCGTGGGCTGGCCGAGACTCCGAATCCGCGAGTTCTTCGAATCCTACGGAATCCTTATTCAGGAATGGGAGAGGGTCCGCACCGACTGGCTCACGCTAAGAGTAGCCGAACCTCATCAATCCAAGGCTGCGATTGCGAAGTGATTAGTTAGACGTTGCGTTCATGGCACCTTTCGTGCCGCTTCGCGCCAGCCTTTTATTCAAATCTGAGGCCGTGATAGAGACGGGCTGGAGGGGCCATTTTCTAACACCACCGAATCGCCGACGCTACGAGCCCGGGAGTATAATGCGTTTGAGGCTCTATTGGTCATTGCGGCTATGGTTGCAACCAGTCCGATCCGAGTCTCGGCTCGAAAGCACTAGCGAGGTGGCTTATGACGTTGCTTTGGCCGCTGGTAGCCTGGGGAGTTCTCACTTCCGTCCTGATCATCCTCCTCATTTACCGAAGCACACTCACAATGCAAGAAGACTCTCAACTGTTCCTTACCGAATCGGAATCCCATATGGAAAAGGAACAGATCGAGATCATGAAAAAAGTCCACAAGATCGGCCCGGTGGTGAAATGGTTGGGAGCTAGTTCCGCGCTTCTGATTTTGGTCATCGGCGGGGTAGCCCTCTATCAGGGATTAAACCAGGTGCAATAATCGCCTCAGTGATTGGCGATTGATACGAAATATTGTTAAAGCGGGAAATCACTGTCTAGTCGAAGTCGAATCGCTTGCTTTAATTAATTGGTGCCGAGAGCGGGACTTGAACCCGCACGCTTATTAGGCACAGGCTCCTAAGACCTGCGTGTCTGCCAATTCCACCATCCCGGCCCTGAAGATATTTTAGCGGTATTTTCGTCCTGATTCTACCTGCTGAGTTCTACTTCTTGCCGTAGCTACGGGCAACTAAAAATCCGACGATGCACATTTTGACCGCGTGTCGAATATAGCTGCCAAGGAGAACTCCGGCACAACAAGCCCCCAAGGATCGGGGCTTTTATTTTGTTCCAAATCAATGGCGAAAAACGAATTTCGATAGCTAAACTCTTCCTTCTTTTCGGATGTCCCGCTAAACTAAATGGCCTATGGCGAATCCAACACAGCCCAATATCAAATTGGTGAACAATCCCGAATACCGTGAAAGCTATGCAAATAGCGTGCAAGTCCGGGTAAATGTTTGGGATTTTTTTCTGGTCTTTGGCACAATGCAGCAACAAAGCGAGGCCCAGGTGGAGGTTCACAATTTTCAGGGAGTTTATCTCAGTCCCCAGCAGGCGAAAGCTCTGATGGCCATTTTGCAGCAGAACGTGGGGAATTACGAAAGCACGTTTGGAGAGATCAAGCTCGATCCGCGAATGAATCCTACAGGGCCCGTACACTGAACGCGCCTGGCGTGAAAACCGACCTGCATACGGTTGATGACTTTTTCAGGTCGCATCCGGCGCTGATTCTTTTATCCTTCTTCTTTGCACTCCTGCTGCTGCATATCTCGCTTCTGCGGCTGCCATATTTTTGGGACGAAGCCGGTTACTACATCCCGGCGGCCCGCGATCTGCTTCTGAGCGGATCTCCGATTCCACACTCGACGCCTTCCAACGCCCATCCGCCTTTAGTGATGGCATATCTGGCGCTGTGTTGGAAGATTGCGGGATTCTCGGTGATAGCCACGCGCGTCGCCATGCTCGCGGTGGCCGCTTTCTCACTCACAGGATTATTTCGACTCGCCCAGCGCGTCGCAACTTTCGAAGTTGCCGTGGCCTCGACTCTGTGCACGGCGCTTTATCCCGTATTCTTCACGCAGAGTTCGCTTGCCGATCTGGACTTGGCCGCAGCAGGACTTACGTTTTGGGCGCTTCTCGCGTATGTGGAAAATCGGTGGGGAGCGATGGCGCTGTGGTTCTCGCTTGCGGTCTTGGCGAAAGAGACTGCCATTCTTGCGCCAGTGTCATTACTCGCGTGGGAACTATTGCGGCCGCGCGTATTTCGCTCGCACGTCTTGGTGCGGGATTCAAAGTGGAGAAACTGGCTCCTCCTCTTCTCTGTCGTTCCACTGGGGTTATGGTACGCATACCATTATCACGAGACCGGATTCATTTTCGGCAACCCTGAATTTTTTCGCTATAACGTGCAAGCAACCTTGCATCCTCTGCGAATCCTACTGACATTCTTAATGCGGCTGTGGCAGACCGCGGGATATTTAGGTCTTTACGTGCTCACGTTAGCGGCGTTCTTTTCGATGTGGCTGCCGCCCCTCAGCGATGCCGGCGAGCAGCGGAAGCGAATCCTTCCTGAAGTGCAATTCGCATTTTTGGCGGTAATTGCCGGGTATGCGGTAGCGCTTTCCATAGTCGGCGGCGCTGTGCTGGCGCGTTACATGCTTCCAGTCGTTCCCTTGGTAGTGATGGTTTGCGTCTCCACCCTGCGCCGTAGGGTACGCATGTGGCAAGGGGTGATCGCAATTGTAGTCCTGGCATTTGTCGTGGCTCTTTTTGTAAATCCTCCTTACGGATTTTCGCTTGAAGATAATCTTGCCTATCGCGACTACATCGTGCTTCATCAAGGCGCGGAAAATTTCATCGAGGCCCATTATCCCCATGCTCGTGTTCTGACCGCATGGCCTGCCAGCGATGAGATATCTAGATCCTATCTCGGATACGTGAAACAACCCATGAAGGCGTTTCGCGTTGAGGATTTCACCATTGAGCAACTCATCGCCGCGGGCGAGGTTCGGTCAAATTTTGGCGTTGCACTCGTGTTCTCCACGAAGTATGAACCGCCTCATTCGGTATTCGATCGCTTGCGCTGGTGGCAGGAATGGAAGACGCGGTTTTTCGGATTTCATCGCGACGTGCCCCCGGCGGCGGCGGCCGAAATCTTAGGAGGGCGTTTGGTTTATTTGGATCGCAGAAACGGTCAATGGGTGGGAGTGATCGAGATGCAGCAGATAGTCGAGGCTCGCGCTCGCGCTTGCGAAGGAGCGGGTGTCCCAAGCCCAGCGGAGCAATGCTCCGCAAACCGGTGAGCTAACGCTCACCCGCCCAGACGGGGGCGTCTGGGCCTACGTGGCTCTGAATGGCACTCTAGTCCCAGTCCTCCGACTATATCTGCCCGGCTGTATATTCTTGCGCCGTTCTCGCGGCTCTGGATCGCGACTGGCGAAGCGTCATCATTCCTCCGCAGATGCGGAATGATTATGAGAGGGAAATGAAGAAAATTTATCGGCCCAACTGAAACTGAAAGGCTATACCTTGAGTAGAGAAATATGCAGGTTCCAAGGCAGGTAGCGGGTCCGAAGTGGGTGTGCTTACTGATGGGTTGCCGGCGCTTCGGTTGGAGGGGGTAGAGGAGTAATTGGCTGCGTGCCCTCTACGCCGACAGATGGTATCGCCATTTCGGGTAGCGGCTGCTCGAGAGCGACGGCGAGGACTTGGTCCATGGTATCCACGAAATGCAGCTTCATTGCAGTGCGCAGGTTTTCTGGGACTTCGGCTAAGTCTTTTTCGTTGTCCCTTGGGAGAATGACTTCGAATAGTCCAGCACGATGTGCCGCGAGAAGTTTTTCTTTGAGACCGCCAATGGGAAGCACTTTGCCGCGAAGTGTGATCTCGCCGGTCATGGCTAGATCGCGACGGACGGGAATCTTGCTTAATGCGCTGGAAATTGCCGTGGCGATGGTGATGCCTGCCGACGGGCCATCTTTCGGAATGGCGCCTTCGGGAACGTGCACGTGAATATCAATACTGCGATAAAAGTCGCGCATCAAACCCAGACGCGACGCGCGTGAGCGCACGTAAGACATCGCGGCCTGCGCAGACTCCTGCATCACGTCGCCGAGTTTGCCGGTGAGGATCAGCTTTCCCTTGCCATCCACAACGGTGGCTTCGGTGCTGAGGATTGAGCCGCCGACTTCAGTCCATGCAAGGCCCGTGACTAGGCCCACTTCGCTGCGCTCGTGCGCGAGCGTGTCGCGGAATTTAATGACGCCGAGGAAGTCATTCACGTTCTCCCCGGTAATGGCGATGTTGTAGCCTTGTCCTTCTTTTACTACCTTACGGGCGACCTTGCGGCATATGTTGCCGATTTCGCGCTCAAGATTGCGAACGCCGGCCTCGCGAGTGTAAGAGCCGATCAAAGACGTGAGAGCTTCGGTGCTGAATTTTACGTTCTTGTCGGTGAGCCCCGCCTGGGCCAATTGCTTTTTCACCAGGAATTGTTTGGCGATCTCGACTTTTTCCTGCTCGGTGTATCCGTGCAGCCGGAGAACTTCCATACGATCCTGGAGGGCTGGCGGAATCGTATGCATGACATTCGCTGTCGCGATAAAGAAGACTTGCGAGAGATCGTATTCGACATCGAGGTAGTGATCCACGAACATGAAATTCTGCTCAGGATCGAGAACTTCGAGAAGGGCGGCGGATGGATCGCCGCGAAAATCCATGCTCATCTTGTCAACTTCGTCGAGCATGAAGACGGGATTTTTGGTGCCCGCTTTTTTCATCATCTGAATGATCTGGCCGGGCAGGGCGCCAATATAGGTGCGGCGATGTCCGCGGACTTCAGCCTCGTCGCGCACGCCGCCGAGGGACATGCGGACGAACTTGCGTCCCGTAGCCTTTGCAATAGACATTCCCAGAGAGGTCTTGCCAACTCCGGGAGGCCCGACAAAGCAGAGAATCGAGCCTTTCGGATTCTTGACTAATTGGCGGACAGCAAGAAATTCTAAAATGCGCTCTTTGATTTTTTCCAGGCCGTAATGATCTTCGTTGAGGACTTTTTCGGCACGGCCGATATTGCGAATTTCCTTGGAGCGCTTCTTCCATGGAACGGCGAGCAGCCAGTCGAGGTAATTGCGGGAGACGGTGGACTCGGCCGACATCGGCGGCATGGCTTCAAGCTTTTTCAATTCTTGAAGCGCCTTGTCTTTGACTTCTTTCGGCATGCCAGCGCCGTCAATTTTCTTTTTTAGTTCGTCGAATTCGCTCTTTTCGCCGCGCCCGAGTTCTTTCTGAATGGCTTTGATTTTTTCGTTGAGGTAATACTCTTTTTGGGCGCGTTCCATTTGCCGCTTAACGCGGGATTGGATCGTGCGATCCATGTTGAGCTTTTCGATTTCTATGTCGAGCACATCGCCGATGCGGGCGAGGCGGTCGGCGGGATCGAAAATTTCAAGCAACTCCTGCTTCTCTTCGATGGACAATTGGAGATTGGCGGCGATGGTGTCGGTAAGCTTCGCCGGATCTTCCATGCGCACGGCGGCAATCATGGTTTCGTAATTCAAAGACTGGCAGAGCTTTACGTATTGCTCGAAGAGGGCGGTGACGCGCTGCATGGCCGCTTCGATTTGGGGATTGGCTTCAACCGGATAACGGGCAAGGCGAACCGAGGTCTGCATGTAGCCTTCAGTCTCGGTAATTTGCAGGATCTTGCCGCGCTCAATCCCTTCTACCAGGACTTTGATGTTTCCGTCCGGGAGCTTGAGGCTCTGTACGATATTTACGACCGTTCCAACCTGATAGATTTCGTTGGGTTTGGGTTCGTCCACGCTCGCGTCATGCTGGGTAGCCAGGAAAATTTTCTTGTCCGAGGCCAGCGCTTCTTCCAAAGCGCGCACGCTGGATTCGCGGCCAACCACAAACGGCGTCATCATATGAGGAAAGATGACCACGTCGCGAATCGGCATCATCGGGAGTTTCTTGGTTTCGAATTTTTCCTTGGCTGTCGTCAAACCTGGGCTCCAGAAATTCAACGGTCAACTACTAAAATCAGTTCTCGGCTTACAGTTCTTAGTTCTCAGTTACCATTCTATTGTACTATCCCGCCTTCTCCATCATGGAGAGCGAGACGTTGCGCTTTTCGACCATCTCGCGGGTTACCTCGAATTCTTTCACCTTCTTCTGGCTGGGTAAATGGTACATCAGGTCCAGCATGAGTTCTTCCAGGATCATGCGCAAGCCGCGAGCGCCGACTTTGCGGGCCATGGCTTGACGGGAAATAGCTTTTAAAGCGTCTTCGCTGAACTTCAGCCTCACATTTTCGAATTCGAAGAGGCGCTGGTATTGCTTAATGATCGCGTTCTTCGGGCGGGTAAGGATTTCGATGAGGGCGAATTCGTCGAGGTCTTCGAGCACACCGAGGACCGGGAGACGGCCTACGAATTCGGGAATCAAACCAAATTTAATCAGGTCTTCGGGCTGGGCGTCGCTCAAAAGCTCGAAAGTCTGCTTGCGGTCTACCACGACCTCATCAGTCGCGACTTCGACGTCGGCCTTGAATCCGAGAGCTTTCTTGCCGGCGCGACGGGCGATAATTTTGTCGAGGCCCACGAACGCGCCGCCGCATATGAAGAGGATATTTGTGGTATCCACGGGAGTAAATTCCTGATGCGGATGTTTGCGGCCACCTTGCGGGGGAACGTTGGCGATTGTGCCTTCGAGAATTTTCAGAAGCGCTTGCTGGACGCCCTCTCCGGAAACGTCGCGGGTGATGGACGGGTTCTCGTCTTTTCGTCCGATTTTGTCAACTTCATCAATGTAGATGATTCCGGTTTGGGCGCGTCCAACGTCGCCGTCAGCTGCTTGTAGGAGTTTGAGGATAATATTCTCCACGTCTTCGCCGACGTATCCAGCTTCGGTCAGAGTGGTGGCGTCCACGATGGCGAAGGGGACGTCGAGCATGCGAGCCAAGGTTTGCGCGAGCAGCGTCTTTCCGGTGCCCGTAGGGCCAATCAACATAATGTTGGATTTAGAAAGTTCGATGCCGTCACCGCTGCGCTGGCGGTTCATGTAGATGCGCTTGTAATGGTTGTAAACCGCTACGGCTAACTTCTTCTTGGTTTGCTCCTGGCCGATTACATATTCGTCGAGGAAGGTCTTAACCTCGTGAGGCTTGGGAAGCTGGTTCGGAGTGGTGGCGACAGGGGTTGCGGTGCGGTCGTCTTCCAAAATTGAATTGCAGACCGCAACACACTCATCGCAGATGTAGGCGCGCGGATAATCGCTGGGGGACGATATCAGCTTGGCCACCGCGTCCTGCGACTTGTGGCAGAACGAACAGCGCAGTATCTCTTCGGTGCCGGTTTTATTCTTCACTCGGCTTTACTCCTTTTAGAGTGCCCCAAAAGTTTCCCCTCTGAAAAACGTAAACCTGGACTGTTAAGCTTCCATGCTATTTGCCTCCCACCCTTCGCAAAAGAGGCGAAGGATGGGGCACCCTCATTTATTTCAGGTCACCCTCGTTCATTCGAAAGCAGATCATATCTTCACTTCGTCTTGTAGATGATGTCGTCTATGATTCCGTACTCTTTTGCCTGTTGAGCGTTCATGATGAAATCGCGCTCGACATCTTTTTCTACTTTTTCGAGTTGCTGACCGCTGTGTTTCGCGAGTAACTCATTAGTAATCTCACGCATGCGAAGGATTTCACGCGCGTGAATGTCAATATCCGTGGCCTGACCGGAGAGGCCTCCCATGGACGGCTGGTGGATTAGGATGCGCGAATTGGGCAATGCGAGCCGCTTTTTCGGTTCACCGGCAGCCAAAAGTAATGCTGCCATACTGGCCGCCTGGCCAATGCAGATCGTGGTTACATCGTTTTTCACATATTGCATGGTGTCGTAAATCGCCATCCCCGCGGTGATGGAACCACCGGGAGAATTGACGTAGAGCTGAATGTCTTTTTCCGGATCCTCCTGGGCGAGAAAAAGCATCTGGGCGATAACCAAGTTGGCAATATTGTCATCAATCGGCGTGCCGATAAAAATGATGTTGTCGCGCAGCAGGCGAGAGTAAATATCGTAGGCCCGTTCACCGCGCCCGGTCTGTTCGATGACCATGGGCACCAGCATCATTTGAGGGTCGTTTCTGTCCACTGGCGTCTTCACTTGTCACACTCCTGCCCTGACAAATCAGGGCTTTTGGGGGGAATCAAAAGCGGCCGCTCTCTTTATAATCGCGCGGCATTATGCGGTTTGTTGATACAAAAATTCGAGGGTCTTTTCGTGGCGGATTCTATTTCGGATTCTATCCAGCGCTCCATCTCGTGTCAAACGAGCGCGGATGGCTTCCGGCGTTTGCTTTGACTGCTCTGCAAGCGCTTGAACCTCGCGATCAATTTCCTCGTCGCCAACCTCGATTTTCTCTTCGTCCGCAACTTTTTCGAGCAACAGAGAAGCCTTCACTTCCTGCAATGCCTGGTCTCTTTGCCCGGCGCGCATGCGATTGAAATCCATTTTCTTGATGTCTTCCGACTTCATCCCTTGCGCGGTGAGAGCCCGCAGCCCTCGCTCAAGACGGACATCAATCTGCCGTTCGACCAATGCTTCGGGCACTTCGAATTCGTTGCGTTTCACAAGTTCAGTGAGCAACTTGTCTTTGGACTCACGCTCGGCGGTGTGCTTGCGCTCGGATTCCATGCCCTCGCGGATGCGTTGGCGAACTTCGTCGAGAGTGGTGAATTCTCCCAACTCTTTGGCGAATGCGTCGTTGAGTTCGGGAAGAGTCTTCTGTTTTATCGCTTGTACATTTACTGTGTAAGTAAATTGCTTGCCGGCGAGGCGCTTGTCAGGCGTGTCCTCCGGATAATTCACTTCGAAGCTCCGGGTTTCGCCGGCTGAAGCACCGCGGAGATTTTCGGTAAACTCCGGCATGGTGTCTTTGCCACCGATTTCGACGAGAATGTCGTCCATGTGGACGGGTTTTGAATCGTCGGTCTCGTTAGTCGGCTTGCCATCCAATGAGACTTGGGCGAAATCTCCATCGGCGAGCGCTCTTCCTTCAATAGCGGAGTAAGTTGCGCGCTGCTGGCGAATTTCATCCAGCGCCTTTTGGACCTCTTCGTCATTAACAGAAACTTCTGGTTTTTCGGCCCGAAGTTCTTTGTAGCCTTCTACTTTTATTTCGGGCATGACTTCGAAGCTGGCCTTAAATTTCAATGGCTCGTTGTCGTGAAGGTGTAGATCCGTTACGCGAGGTTGGGATACTGGGATGAGGCCAAGCTTGCCAGTTTCCTTGCGGAAATACTTGGGAATGAGGGCGTCCACGACATCGTTTTGGATGTCTTTGGAGAAGCGCTGGCGGATGACCGAAGCGGGAACATGTCCCTTGCGAAAACCCGGAATGCGCGCGAGTTTCTGATATTTTCCGATCAGAGTTTCGGTTTCGCGGGCAACTTCCTCGGCTGAGATTTCGATCTCAATTTCCCGTCTCGTGTTGCTTGATGTTTCAGTACGGCTCACATTCTTGAGTGTAAGGACATCGGGGGAGAACCGTCAAACGGCGGGGAGTGCCTTTAGTCACTAAGGTAAATGCAAGTTGTATCCGGGAACATTAATTTGCTTGAAAGCAGAGCGTCGCAACCGAAGTCAGGTTGTGCATGTGGCAGAATGGGACGATGCCAGAGCAGCGACCGACGTTTCCCGATTTTATCTATGGCACGGCGTGGAAGGAAGACCGTACCGCAGCCCTCACCGAACTCGCCGTGCGAAGCGGATTTCGTGGGATTGACACGGCCAACCAACGGAAACATTACTTTGAAGCTGGAGTCGGGCAGGGACTGGCGTCCATCTATCGAGCAGGCATCGTTACGCGCGCCGATCTCTTTTTACAGACGAAATTCACTTATCAACGGGGTCAGGATCACCGGCTGCCTTATGATCCTGAGGCTAGTTTTGCGGCTCAGGTCCGCCAATCATTGGCAAGTTCACTCAAGCATCTTGGGACTGATTATGTGGATAGCTTCGTCTTGCACGGACCTTCGTCCGCTTATGACTGGACTGATGATGACGCTGAGGTCTGGGAGGCAATGCGCAAGGAACGTGACAGCGGACGGGCGCGCTTTCTGGGGGTGAGCAATGTTTCGCTTCACCATCTCGAACAGATGGCTGCCGCACATGGTGAAAGTCTTGTCTTTGTGCAGAACCGCTGCTTTGCCCGGATGGGTTGGGACCGCGATGTCCGGTTGTTTTGTAAGGAGCGGAAGATTATCTATCAGGGCTTTTCGCTTCTGACGGCGAATATGGAGGTGGTTCGTCATCGTTTGATTACAGACCTCGCGATGCGAGCGAATGCGTCTCCCGCGCAGATTATCTTCAGCTTCGCTCGTGCGATTGGAATTTTGCCGCTCACCGGAACGTCCGACGCTGGGCACATGAAAGAAGACTTGGCCAGCGGCGAAGTGAGTCTATCTCCCGAAGCGGTGAGTGCGATTGAGTCGCTGGCGGGCTGAACGAAAAACAGCATGCTAAGATGTTCGCGCCATGTCCGAGCCACAATCCATCGAGGGGCAAACGGTTTCGCACTACCGCATTCTGCATAAGCTGGGCGGCGGTGGGATGGGTGTGGTCTATCAAGCTGAAGATACGCAGCTCGGCCGCCATGTCGCGCTCAAGTTTTTGCCTGAGGATGTAACCCACGATCCGCAGGCTTTTGAACGTTTCCGCCGCGAAGCTCGTGCCGCTTCGGCGCTGAATCATCCCAATATATGCACGATTTATGAGATCGGCGAGCATCAGGGGCGTCCCTTCATTGCGATGGAGTATTTGGATGGGCAAACCCTGAAGCAAACCATCTTCGCTCGCCCGCTGGAAACGGAACGTTTGCTGGATTTGGGAATTGAAATTGCCGACGCGCTCGATGCCGCGCATTCCAAGGGAATAGTTCACCGGGATATCAAGCCCGCCAATATTTTTGTTACTTCTCGCGGCCACGCCAAGATCCTGGATTTTGGTCTCGCCAAGATGAACGCGATTTCGGGCCCTATATCGGCGGATGCTGGCACAGTAACTGAGGATCATCTCACGAGTCCAGGCAGCACTTTGGGAACGGTGGCGTATATGTCGCCGGAGCAGGCATTGGGCAAAGAACTCGATGCCCGCACCGATCTATTTTCGTTCGGCACAGTGCTGTACGAAATGGCCACAGGCACGCTGCCGTTTCGTGGCGAAACTTCCGCGGCGATCTTCAATGCCATCTTGAGCAAGGCACCCACGCCGCCAGTCCGGTTGAATGCCGATCTCCCTCCCGATCTCGAGCGTCTCATTAACAAAGCGCTGGAGAAAGATCCCGACATCCGCTACCAGAGCGCCGCAGAAATGCGCGCCGACCTGAAACGATTGAAGCGTGACACGTCCTCCGGAAAAGTGACGGTCGCCACTCCGGTTGCGGACGAGCCGCGCAGCGGGAAACGGCGCTGGCCTTGGGCGGTTGCAGCTTTGGCGGTGCTATTAGTCGCGGCGGGATTGGCGTGGCGCTACTTCCCTGTCAGCTCTGCCAAGGTCACCGGTTCTACTCAGATCACCCATGACGATTACGTCATGGGAACCATGGTGACCGATGGGTCGCGCATCTACGTCGACCAACTACGTTCCGGGGGGTACGTTTTGGCTCAAGTCTCTGTCACAGGGGGAGAGACTTCCGTGATCCCTATACCCATCAAGGGCTTCAATCTCGATGACATCTCGCCCGACCACTCTCAACTCCTGGTTAGAGCGTTTGCGTCCACAGGCAGTCAGGAACTACCTTTTTGGGTTTTGCCTTTGCCCACGGGTTCTCCACGACGGCTGGGAGACTTCCTCGCCACCGGGGCCAGTTGGTCACCGGATGGTGAGCAACTCGTCTTCACCAAAGATTCTGCCCTGTACTTGGCCAAGGCCGATGGCAGCAGCCCCCATCTGTTGATTTCGACACAGGGCGCTCCGGTTCAGGCCAGGTTTTCTCCCGATGGGGGCCGTATCCGCTTCACGATCCGCCGGGAGGCGAATACGCGATCTTTATGGGAAGTCCGCAGCGACGGCTCCGATTTGCACCAATTGTTTGCGGGATGGCATAACCCGCCATCCGAATGTTGTGGCCGCTGGACGGCGGATGGCCGCTACTATATTTTCGAGTCCGCCTCGGGCAGCGAGAACAATCTCTATGCCCTACGGGAATCCGCCGGTTTCTTCCGCAGGGCTTCCTCCAAGCCGACCCAACTGACCACGGGGCCGCTCCTGTATTCCACTGCTGTGCCCGCGCTCGATGGCAAGAAGCTGTTTGTCCAGGGCATGCAACAGCGCGGGGAAGTCGTCCGCTATGACGGCGCGGCCAAACAATTTGTCCCTTTTCTGGGAGGCGTTTCCGCCAACGATCTGGCTTTCTCTCGCGATGGCAAGTGGGTCACTTACAGCACCATTCCTGACGGTTCTCTGTGGCGGAGCCGGGCGGATGGCAGCGAGCGCCTCCAACTTACCTATCCACCCTGGACAGCCTCTCTCCCCAGTTGGTCCCCGGACGGCAGCCAAATCGCCTACATCGCTGCTCAGCCAGGAAAGCCTTGGAAAATCTTTCTGGTATCGGCGCAGGGAGGCTCACCTGAAGAGTTGTTGCCGCAAGACACCGGCGAAGTGGATGCCACATGGTCGCCAGATGGCAAGTGGATGGCCTTCGGACGGCTCAGCCGCGCCACTGGCACTCACCATATTCAGCTGGTTGACTTGAAAACCCGCCAGACCTCCGCTTTGCCCGGTTCGCAGGGCTTGTTCAGTCCCCGCTGGTCTCCCGATGGCCGCTACCTCTCTGCGGTGACGGTGGATTCGAAGCGAATCATGCTCTATGATGTCCAAACGAAAAAATGGTCGGAGTGGTTCACGGATACGGGCGATGTCAACTATGGCGGTTGGTCGTCGGACAGCCGCTTTTTCTACTACGACACCGTCATCAGCGACAATCCTACCTGCCGCCGCGTCAAGCTGGGCGAGCACCATCCCGAAGATCTCTTCAGCCTCACCAGCGCCCATCGCTACGTCGGAATCTGGGGGCGCTGGGGCGGCTTGGCGCCGGATAACTCCCGGCTTTATGTGCGCGACGCCAGCACCCAGGAAATCTACGCGCTGGATGTTGATCTGCCGTAGATTTTGCCTCCGTACAGCCCATCCCCTCTCAAACGTGCGCTTTTTCTAGCTGCAAAATCATTTAAGCTTTGTCATTCCGAACGGGCGCTTAGCCCGGAGGGATCTGCTGTTCCGCGTCGAAGATGAGAGACAAGCGCTGCTACGTTTACATCTTGGCCAGCAAGAGCCGCACTCTTTACGTTGATGTGACAGGATCGCTAATGGCCCAGACACTGCAGCACAAGTTGCGCGCACCAGGTTTCACCCAGCGATACCACATTGAGCGTCTGGTTTACTTCGAGACTTTTCGATATGTGAATAACGCGATCGCGCGAGAAACGGAAATCAAGGGATGGCGACGCGAAAAGAAAGTGGCCTTGATTGCTGCCAATAATCCCACGTGGGAAGACCTGGCCGCTGAGTGGGGGAAGCCGGCGGCGATGCGCAAAGCAGATTCCTCCGGCTAAGCGCCCGTTCGGAATGACAAAGGATGCGGTTGAGCGTTCGGCCTGGGCTTTTCTGCTCCTCGCGAAGGGCAGGTCTTTCAGTGCACGTCGTCGCCTCCAATTCTCGAATTCCCGCTACAATTTAGAAAGACAACGATCTTTTGTTCAAGGACATCCCCATGAGCTGGGCGAGTAAATTGGCGAAGCCGTACAGGATTGATCACGGCAAGAAGTTTCGGCTGAAGGATTTTGATCCGGGCGACACCGGACAACACAACTCAAAAGATCATGCGGAGGAATTACTGGCGCGGGGCATTGCCGCGCTCGCCGAATTACAAGACAAGCTCTATGCGCAGGATCGCTGGGGCGTGCTGGTTATTTTTCAGGGAATGGATGCCGCCGGAAAAGACGGGCTGGTCAAGCACGTGATGTCGGGATTGAATCCGGAAGGGTGCCAGGTTGATTCGTTTAAGACGCCATCCGATGAAGAACTGAATCACGATTATTTGTGGCGCAGCATCCAGCGCATTCCGGAGCGCGGAAGAATCGGCATTTTCAATCGGTCTTATTACGAAGAAGTGTTGATTGTGCGCGTGCACAAGGAAATATTCGCAAAGGAGCGAATTCCCACCGATCTCGTCACGAAAGATTTATGGAAGGATCGCTACCAGGATATGAATGCGTTCGAACGCTACCTGGATCGCAATGGGATTCTGGTCCGGAAATTCTTTCTCAATCTTTCGAAGAAGGAACAAAAGCAGCGCTTCCTCGACCGGCTCGATCAGCCGAATAAAAATTGGAAGCTGTCGTCGTCAGACGTTAGCGAGCGGCAATATTGGAACGACTACATGACAGCATACGAAGAAATGATTGTGAACACGGCCACGAAGCATGCCCCGTGGTATGTGGTGCCGGCTGACAATAAGTGGTTCACACGAGTGGTGGTTGCGGCGGCGATTGTGGAAGCGCTGGAAGAATTGAATCTTGCTTATCCTAAAGTGGACGCGGCGAAGCGGAAAGAATTGAAGGCGGCAAAGGCGCTGTTGCTGGGAGAGAAGAAACCTTAGCGAGGAGATTTTGGAGCTTTCCCTCCGTGTACTGAGTCCGGCATGACAAAACGCTATAGCATCTTGAGGCGGATCGTTGGGTCCCGGGTTTTTTGTTGCTGATTTCAGCGCATTGCCCCCACGCGAGATCCCTCGCAAGCTCGGGATGACGCCTCAGATTAAGGCAGAAATTCAAACTGAGCCATTACCTTGTTTCGTACACCCTTCCTGTAGCGACGGCGTTCGCAGTAAGATATGCAGTACTTTTCTGGAGAAAATAAAATGGGTCCTGATTTTAGAAAGCTTTCGGTATGGTTTGTAGCCGTATTCCTACTGTGTGCCTGCACTGTCACTTTGGCGCAGAAACAACGCGAGGGCGAGAAAAGAATTCCCGAGAAGCCTGCCGCAGATCAAAATGCCGCCACTCCAAATGAGGAGGCCAGCAAGGGAGAGGAGCACGAAGATCCCTTATTCAAAGGAATGAAATATCGAGTGGTGGGACCGTTTCGCGGAGGGCGATCGCTGACGGCGGCGGGAATTCCGGGTGAGCCGAATACATACTATTTCGGCGCGACCGGAGGCGGCGTTTGGAAGTCAACGGACGGCGCGATGACATGGAAGCCGGTGTTCGACAAGGAAGCGGTTTCGGCCATTGGCAGTTTGGCGGTGGCTCCGTCGGACCCGAACATCGTGTATGTAGGGACCGGCGAGGCTTGCATTCGGGGAAATATTTCCCATGGCGATGGAGTTTACAAAACGCTGGATGGCGGCAAGACGTGGAAAAACGTAGGGCTGAATGATTCGCGCGCGATCGGGAAAGTGATCGTTGATCCGAAGAACGCGGACATCGTTTTCGTAGCGGCGCTTGGACATCCATATGGTCCGAACATCGAGCGGGGAATCTTCCGAACGATGGACGGCGGCAAGACCTGGCAGAAAGTCTTGTATAAGGACGAAAATACCGGTGGCATTGATATCGCTTTCGATCCCAATAATTCTCATATTCTTTTCGCATCTTTGTGGCAAGCGCGGCGGACTCCGTGGAGCCTTTCGAGCGGAGGCCCGGGAAGCGGGCTGTACCGCTCCAATGATGGTGGCACGACGTGGAAGAGACTCGAAGAACATGGCCTTCCCAAAGGTCCTTACGGGCGAATTGGAGTCGCGGTCTCTTCAGGCTCGGAGCGCATTTACGCTTTGATTGAGGCTCACGAAGGCGGGCTGTACCGTTCCGACGACGGCGGCGAGACCTGGGAATTGGTGGACGGCAATCGCGCATTGTGGCAGCGCGCATGGTATTACATGCACATTATTGCCGATCCGCAGTCGGCGGATACGGTTTACATCGCAAACGTGGAGTTCTACAAATCCACTGATGGCGGACACACGTTCAACAAGGTGAAGGTTCCGCATGGGGACAACCACGGGATGTGGATTGATCCGAAGAACAACCGGCGCATGATTGTGTCCAATGATGGCGGAGTAACGGTGAGTCTTGATGGCGGTGAGACGTGGTCTCGGCAAAATAATCAGCCCACGGCGCAGTTTTACCATGTGATTGCCGACACCCGCACTCCTTACTTTATCTACGGGGCGCAGCAGGACAACACTACGGTCGCGATTGCGAGCCGCAGCGATAACGGATTTATAGATACTCCGGATTGGTATCAGGTGGGCGGCGGAGAAGCAGGTTACATTGCGCCTTATCCGTCAGATCCCAATATCGTTTATGCGGGAGACTATCAGGGAAAAATCACGCGTTTCGACAAGAGTACCGGACAGTTAAAAGATATCGAGGAGCATCCGGATGTGAGCGATGGGGAGGGGGCCGCGAATCTGGAACACCGGTTCCAGTGGACGGCGCCATTGGTAATTTCGCCGCACGATCCGAACACGCTCTATCACGGTGGAGAACGTCTATTTAAGACCACGGACGGCGGCGTTCACTGGGAAGCGATCAGTCCTGATCTGACGCGCAATGACAAGAGCAAACAGCAACCCTCGGGCGGGCCGATTGATATTGACGATACGGGTACGGAATATTACGACACGATTTTCGCCGTCGCTGAATCACCGATAACTAAGGGTTTAATTTGGGCGGGCACTGACGATGGACTGGTTCAGATCACGCGAGATAGCGGAAAGCATTGGGTAAACGTCACGCCCACGCAAATACCGGAGTTTAGCCGCATCAGTCTTATTGATGCGTCGCCGATTGATGCCGGGACAGCATACGTCGCGGTGGATCGTCACGAAAATGACGACATGCATCCGTACATTTTTAAAACGGGTGATTACGGGAAAACCTGGGCGAAGATCACGAACGGAATCCCGGATAACACTTTCGTTCGCGCCGTTCGCGAGGATCCGAAGAAACGCGGACTGCTTTACGCGGGAACCGAAACGGGAGTATTTGTCTCTTTCGACGATGGCGCGAATTGGCGTTCTATGCAGTTGAATCTTCCGACGACGCCAGTTCACGATTTGATTGTGAAGAATGATGACCTGGTGCTGGCGACGCACGGACGGTCGTTCTGGATTCTTGACGACATTTCACCTTTGCGGCAGTTTACTGACGACGTCGCCAAGCAGGACTTGCATCTCTATGCGCCAGCGACGGCGTACCGTATGCAAAATCCTGATCAGGACGACATTCCGAAGCCGGTGCTGGTTGGGCAGAATCCCCCGGCGGGCGCGGTCTTTTATTACTTCGTGAAAGACAAGCCGAAGGGTGAAACTACCGTCGAAATTTTGGATTCATCGCTAAAAGTTATTCGCAAATATTCGAGTGAAAAGACAGAAGAGTTGGATGAGCCCCTGAATCCGGATGACAAGAAACCAGAAAAGCAAATCAAGCCGGAAGCAGGCCTGAACCGCGTGGTATGGGACATGTATTACCAAGGCGCAGACCGCGTGCCAGATTATTACGTTTATGAATATAAAGACGGATTGATGGGCCCGCTGGCGTTGCCAGGCAAGTACGAAGTGCGGGTAACAGCAAATGGGAAAAGTGAAACCGCGCCGTTTGAAGTGAAACTCGATCCGCGGGTCAAAGTCGCGGATGAAGATCTGCAAAAGCAGTTCGACCTGGGATTGCAGATTCGCGACGAACTCACCCGCGTTTACGACGCGGTAAATCAGATTCAGGATGTGCGGGTGCAAGTTGAGGGATTGAAAAAACGCCTTCCTGAAAATGTGAGCACGAAGGCGGTTGTGGGAGCGGCTGCGGATTTGGATCAAAAATTACTCTCCGTGCGCGACGAATTGATTCAGGCGAAAGTGAAATCGAACGAAGATTCGCTGGCGTATCCGCAAAAAGTAGATGTCAAACTGGCTTACCTCGCTACCGCGGTTGGGCAGGGAGCCGATTCCGCTCCGACGGAAGCTGAATTCCAGGAGTTCGATAAATTGAAAAAGCAGGCGGATGAGTCTTTATCGCGATGGGCTGAGATTGAGCGAACGGACCTGGCCGCATTTGACCGGCTGATGGCTGGGCGGAATATAGAAGCGATTGTGGTGCCGTCGTCGGAGCATGCTGAGGCCAGCGGCGAGGGCCAGCACTAAAGAGATTTGTTTGTCTCCCGTAATGGCACTTTTGGTCCATTGACCGTCCCATGTACGGTTGCTAATGTGGCTTCATAAAGGTGCGGTTTCGGTCCCCCACGGCTTGCATCTTTTGGGGGTAGCCTTTATGAAACTGGTTCATTTCTGCTATGTGGCACTGGGCTTTGCGGTGGCCCGCTGGATATTCAAGCGGGAGCCAATGTCAATGGCCGATCCGGTTCCGCATTTTCGATCTTCTGGCTTGCTGTAACGGTGACTTGCTGTACAGAATAAGGGCGTGAGAAGTCCCGTTGCGCGCCGTTCGTTTCCGCGCCCTTTTTCTTGATTGCACTAAAGTACCGGTACCAACGTTTGCCCCACTCCATCCTAACGAGCACATCACTGGGTAGAATTGTTCTTGAGCCCTGATGTAGTTCATTCCTTTGTAGTCAGGATTCTCAAGTCTGGCCAGAGTTATGCGGTCCAAACCATCCACTTTTATCGCTTCCGCAATGTTGGGCTTTCTGCTGCTGGGCGCTTTGTTAATACCCGTGGCTGTCGTGGCGCAATCCGACAGCGACATGCCATTGGGAGATCTTGCCCGTCTCGTGCGAAAGAAGAAAGCGCCCGCCGCCGACACGATCATTGACAATGACAATCTGTCCAAAGTCATGGACGACGTGCAGAGTAAGAGGCTTAAGGGAGAGCCGGTATTTTCGATTGACAATGCCGGAAAGAACTTTCACATGACATCTCCAGACGGCACTTGCAGTTTGTCGTTCGATGCCAACGCGACCGCGCTTATTTCCAATCCTTATGTGCCGGAAGATTTGCCGCAGAGCGAGCTGATGAAGTTGGATGGCCCCGCGAGCATTGATGGAAACACGCTTCAGCTTTCCATGTACAACGGGACTAAATGGAACGTGAAGGGAATTACGGTGGGAGTAACGATTGTGCGTCGGCAGGCGGCAGCTGCTTCAAATTTTGGATCAGCCAGGTTGATTCCCGCGGCAGCCGAAACGGCGAACTCTTCGGAGAAGCGCTCTGACCTGACGCTGCTCTACCACCTGAAGGGATCGGCGGCGCCATTTACTACGACTGTTTTCCGGGAAGCTTTGGGAGTGCAGCTTGATCCCGACCAGGAGTGGCATTGGGCGATCATTCAAGCGGTGGGAATCTTGCCGAAGGCGGACGACTCCGCTAATAAATAGTTACGGCGTACGCCGCACGGCGGTGATTTGTCCTACGTTTTCAGTCTTGCCGCTCTTAATACTTCGATAAGCCGCATCCAGAATTTGCTGGTTCTTCCATCCTTCTTCGCCGGGTATGGGAAATGTTCCCGTTCCTTCGACTGCTGCGGCGAAGGAGTCAACCTGGTGCGCATAGGCCACGCTGTTTGAGAAGGTCTCAGTATCGGCAACGTCCCACTCGTGATGAAGTTCTACATGAACCGGTCGGTCAACGTTCAGGCCATTCTCGGACCGAAGAGTTCCCGTTGTGCCTACGATTTCAAGAGGAGTGCGGTATTCAGTTCTGAAAGAAACGAATACTGACCCTAATGTGCCGCGGGAAAATTCCAGCGTGATCGCAGCAGCCGACTCTTGCTCGCCCGAGAGGTCGTCTGACATTCCGATTGCGCTTACACGGACAATCTCATCCTGCAAGATGAAGCGCAGCGTGTCAATGCAATGCACGCCAACATCTGAAATTGGGCCGCCACCGGCTACTTTTAGATCATTAATCCATGCGCGGGGATGTTCTGGCCCAACCTTGAAGCAGAACTCGGAGCGCGCATAAACAGGGGCGCCGATATGACCCGCAGCTATGCGGTCTTTGATTCTGCGAATGCTTTCATTGAATCTGAATACTTGCGCGATTCCAAGCAGGACGTTTGCTTTTTGGGCGGCTTCCACCATCTGGCGACATTCGTCGGCGCTGACGGCCATTGGCTTTTCGCAGAGCACGGGTTTTCGGCATTCAATCGCGGTAAGTACACCTTTTAAGTGACAGGAATTAGGAGTGGCGATGAAGACAGCGTCTACTTCCGGCGACTGGCACAAATCTTTTGCGGAAGAGAATGCGTTGGGGATGTTGTATAGCTGGGCGGATTCCTTGGCTTTCTTGATGTCCCGCCGGGACAGCGCTGTGACGCGGCAGTTTTTGGAGAGTTCAAATCCGGGCATCAGCCGCTTCACGGCGTGAAGTCCGAAGCCGATGATTCCAAAATTGACCATGAGTGTTACTGAGTAATCTGCCGTAGCATGTGCTTAAGGCAGCACGGCCATGGAGGAGGGCGATGCGCCGACAGAGGGCGAAGACGACGTGGTTGTCAAAGTCCCATCGCTTCCCAGCGAAAATCCGGTGATGGTATTCGATCCCTGATTTCCGACGAACAGAAAATTGCCTGTAGAATCGAACGTCATGAATATTGGGCCGGTACCACTCGATGCAACCGGAGAGTTGGTAAGCAACGTGAGAATGCCTCCGCTTCCCACGGAGTACTCCGAAATATTATCCGTCGAGCTGTTGAGCACGTAAAGAAACTGGCCCGACGGGCTGGGAATGACATCCACGGGAAGAGTGCTCGTAGGAGTGGCCATTGTGCCGAATGGCGACTGCGGAACTACGGTTAACGCGCCAGACGTGGAATTGATCGCGAAAACTGATAAGGTGCTGGTAGATGCGTTCGTGACGTAGAAAAAATGCTCGGCGGGATCAATTGCAAATGATGAAGGCGATGGCCCAACAGGGAAGGGACTTCCCACAATTGCCTGCAATGCGCCGGTGCCTGATGTAATTGCATAGGCATAGATTGACGCCAGATTGCCGCTTAAAACGTAAAGGAATTTGCCTGATGGAGAAACACTTAACTTGGAAGGGCTGGGACCGGTCGCAAAAGGCGATCCTGTAACCGCCGTCAAGGCGCCCGTTCCTGAGTTGATGGTGTAGACGGAGATGGAGTTGGAGGCTTCATTGGCAGCGTAGAGCGTCGTTCCGCCGCTGTCCATGGCCAGGGAGGCGGGGAAAAACCCCGTGGCAGTCCGGGGAGTAACTTCGTTGAGCACACTGGATTGATTGTTCACTTTGAACAGCGAAATATCGTTCTCACCCTGATTTGCCACATAAACAAAATTCTTCGATGGGTGCGCAACGACTGAAGATGGAGACACGCCAGTGATAAACGGCGACCCGATAATGCTGGTAAAAGCTGCTGAGTGATTGTTGATTCGATAAGCGGCGAGCCCATTTGCGCCACGCAATGTGACGAATCCAAGATGGGACGACGCAGTGCCGCAGCCGATGAATGTTGCCAGGGCGAACGATGCTGGCAGCATCACAATCCATTTCGCTTGAATTATTCTGAATCTATTTAACATCGAAGTTTGTGAGAGATGCGAAATCCATCTCCTGGATCAAATCATTTTTTGCCGAACCGGTAAACCAAACCCGCGGAAATACGAATATTGTTTTGGCTACTGCCGAAGGTTTTCGAATAAATGTAGTCTGCGTCAATTGGGCGCACAGAGATATGATGCGCCAAACTTATTTCAACGCCTCCGCCCAGGGCGATCGCGCGGCCCACACTCGTGATTTCGCTGCGGGTGGGTTGGTTGATTGCGACTTTGGTTTCGGCTTTGCCGCCAAGAACATTGCCGAATAGCCTTAGACGGCCTTTTTCAAACGAAAACTGGGGTCCCACCAGGAAGTTGTAAACCTTCAATTGCGAGCCGTAGCCTTCGCTGGCGCTGATTGTCAGGCCCAGTTCCTCATACAGGTGCGGCGCCGTGAACGAGACGATGCCTCCATTAAGGTTCGAATCATTTGAAAAGCCGATGGAGGGACTGTTAAGGCGGGTGAAAGCGTACCCGCCATACGCGTCTATCTCGGGCAACTTCTGCGCGCATGAGAAAGAAGAATTGAAAATCAGAAAAAAAGGCGCAAGCCAAACGAGGCTGGATCGATGGGGTCGGAATGGCATTACCGGAACCTGACCAACTTTCCTCCAGTGAGTGCTTGCGGTGATGAGTACTATAACAGCTTCGATTTCGCGTGCGCTTCCAACTTGGATGGCGATATTTCCCTTGAATCAATCTCAAATTTGTAAAGATTTGTATGGGCGGTACCTGGCGAAAAAAAAGCGCGGCTAGTTTATTTCACCACCATCGCTCCGACGAGGGATTCGAATATCTTGAAACCCTGCGTGCCTCCGAGTTCGGGTTCGCTGGCACGTTCAGGGTGGGGCATCATGCCCAAAACGTTTCTGCCCGGGTTGCAGATACCGGCAATATTATCCAATGATCCGTTTGGATTGGCGGAGTTGGAAATTTCACCGTCGGGAGTCGCGTACCGAAACACAATTTGATTTTCACGCTTTAAGTTCTCGAGGGTGGGCGAATCACAAAAGTAGTTGCCCTCCATGTGACCGATTGGGATGGTCAGAACTTCATGCAGGCGGCACGCATTCGTAAAGGGAGTGTCGGAATTCTCGACTCGCACATGCACAGGTTTGCAGACATACTTGAGGCCTGCATTTCTCAACAAGGCCCCCGGAAGGAATCCAGACTCGCAGAGAATTTGAAACCCGTTGCAGATTCCGAGCACGAAGCCGCCATTTCCGGCAAATTTCCGCACCGACTCCATCACGGGAGAAAATTTGGCAATGGCGCCGGTTCGTAAGTAGTCGCCGTACGAAAATCCGCCGGGAACGATGACGACATCGCAGTTTTCGAGGTCATGCGATTCATGCCAAAGCATGGTGGCTGGCTGCTTTGCGACGTGTTGAACCGTCCAATAAGCGTCGTGATCGCAATTGGAACCAGGGAAAACGATGACGCCAAATTTCATCCGGTTTTCCTCATTGGAGGGATTTGATTTGAGTTTAACATGAGGCAAATTGGTCCGAACCGGCGTTGCACACAGGGCACGGGGACGCGGCTGATATGATTAAAACACATACAAATGGCTTCTGCTGCTAACGATATTCCAACTCATGTTGATCCGCTGCTGCTCGAAGTAGCGGACGTTGTCAACACGACCCTCGACCTCGACACCACTCTGCGAAGAGTTGCCGAACTTGTACGCAAAGTCATTGACTATGAGATTTTCGCGATCCTGCTTCTTCACGAAAGGACGCAGGAATTACGGTTTCGATTCCAGATAGGGTACCCCGCGGAGTTGGCGGACCGACTGAACATCAAGATGGGCGAGGGTGTGACTGGCGTTGCCGCGCAGCGCCGGGAAGCAATACTTGTTCCCGATGTCTCGCAAGAACCTCAGTACATTTCCGCGGTTCCAGGGGTGCGGTCGGAGCTGGCAGTTCCGCTGATCGTAAAGAATCGGGTCATAGGAGTCATTGATATCGAGTCGGTCCATCCGAACCACTTCACCGAGGAGCACAAGGAGCTGCTCACGCTTATCGGATCGCGGATGGCGATCGGAATCGAGAACGCGCGGCTGCATACACGCATGTCGAAGCAGGCGCGCACGCTCCTCCTGCTAAACGAAATTGCGCGTGAACTTACCTCCATCCTGAATCTTGACGAGTTGTTCAAACACATCGGCGAACTATTGAGCCGTCTGATTGATTATCAAATGTTCAGCATCTTACTGCTCGATGCCAGCGGAGAAAAATTGCAGCATCGTTTCTCTCAGCGGTTCAAAGAGAATATTCAGCTCAAGCACGATATTCCACTGGAACTGGGGATTGTGGGATACGCCGCGCGGCATCGCCAGGCGGTATTGGTGCGTGATGTTAAGAAAGAGCCTCGTTACATCGAGACCAATCCTGAAACCCGTTCGGAGCTGGTGGTTCCGCTCATTTACAAGGAGAAGGTAATTGGAGTGCTGGACCTCGAACATACGCGGCGAGGATTTTTCTCTGAAGATCATCAACGCACCATCACCACCCTGGCGGCGCAGGTAGCGATCGCAATTGAGAACGCAAGACTGTATGAAGAGATTGCGCGTCAAGAAAAGCGTTTGGAGCGCGATCTGGCAATGGCCCGCGAGCTGCAATTCAGGCTGCTTCCGCAATCCCTCCCGAAGTTGGCGAATCTCGAAATCGCGGCGCGGTTTACTCCGGCGAGAGCCATAGGCGGGGATTTGTACGATTTTGTGAGCTACTCGCAATCGCGAACGGCGATAGTGATTGGGGACGTGAGCGGAAAAGGGGCTCCGGCGGCTATTTTTGCCGCGCTGGTGAGCGGAATTCTCCGGTCGCATGCGCCGATCGAACCAAGGCCCGCTGAAATGTTATCCGCGGTGAATTATTCGCTGGTGGAAAGAAAAATTGAAGCCCAGTTTGTCTCCATTATCTATGCGGTTTGGGATGATGTGAGGCGCACGCTTCAGGTTGCGAATTCGGGGCTTCCGCGACCGGTGTACTGCCATGATGGCAAAGTCGAAATCATCGAAGCGACGGGCATGCCTTTGGGCCTATTTGAAGATCCGGAATACGACGAACTTTCTTTTAAAGCCAAATCCGGCGATTTGTTTGTTTTCTTTAGCGATGGAATTCTGGATGCGACGAATATAAAAGGAGAATTATTCGGGCGCACCAGAGCCGAAAAAATTATTCTGGAATGCTCTACAAATTCGGCGGAGTCCGTCGTCAATTCGCTGTTTAAGGCAGCTTCCGAGCATGCTTTGGGCGTGGAAACCTTCGACGATCAGACGGTCGTGGCGATTAAAGTCAAAGGCAACTCTGGGAACGAAAATTGAAAGGGCGAACTTCCCAGTTTCAAGGACGGCCACCGGGTTTCATCTTCTCTAAGGAGCGAGAACCGCGGGGACGAAAATCGGGCGGCCCTTCGCGCGCCGGAACGGCCACTCTTCACTGCGAAGGTTTGCCGGCGGCGCAGCTCGCGCATCGCTTCGGCACGCCCCTGTATGTTTACTCGGCGTCAACCATTCGAGAGCGCTTGGGAGCTTTTGAACGCGCATTCCGCAAAGTTCCGCATACGATTTGTTATTCGGTGAAAGCGAATTCGAATCTGAGCATCCTGAAACTCTTAGCAAAGACTGGTTGCGGCTTTGATGTAGTTTCGGGAGGTGAACTGGCTCGTGTGATGCGAGCGGACAAGAGGGCGGCGAAGCGTGTCGTATTCTCGGGAGTGGGGAAGACGCGCGATGAAATGCGAGCCGCGATTCGAGCCGGAATTCTGCTGTTCAATCTGGAAAGCGAATCGGAAATGCGAGTGCTTGCGGAGGTCGCGGCGGGTGCAAAGCGAACGGTGCGAATTGCTTTCAGGGTGAATCCCGATGTTCCCGCGAAGACGCATCCCTACATTTCCACGGGCCTGCAAAAACACAAATTTGGAGTTCCCATTGGCGAAGCGCGTGGGCTATACGCTAAGGCATCCGCGACGAAAAACTTGAAGGTGGCCGGAGTGAGTGTTCACATCGGTTCGCAGATTACCGACATGAAACCGTTCGCCGCCTCCATGGAACGCGTCGCAGAGTTAGTGCGGGAACTTCGGTCCGACGGTCATCGAATCGAATACGTTGATGCCGGAGGGGGACTCGGCATTTCGTACGAGAAGGGGTCATCGGGATTTGAAGGACCGATGGCGGACTATGCAGAAGCGCTGCTCAGGCCGTTGCGCAAGCTTGATGTTCACCTTTTGCTGGAGCCGGGACGCTCGATTATTGCGGCGGCCGGCATCCTGCTCACCCGGGTGCTTTACAAAAAGCGGAACGGCGCAAAACAGTTTTTAGTGGTGGATGCGGCCATGAACGATCTAATAAGGCCTTCGCTGTACCAGGCATATCACGAGATCGTTACGGTAGCTGGGGACGACTCATTACCGAGTGAGACCGTAGATGTGGTGGGTCCAGTGTGCGAAACCGGAGATTTTTTCGCGCGAGACCGAAGTCTCCCGCCTGTTAAAGAAGGAGATTTGCTGGCCATTCTGGACGCGGGCGCTTACGGAATGGTCCTGGCGTCGAATTACAACACGCGTCCCCGTGCGGCGGAAGTATTGGTGGACGAGAAGTCCGCGAGAATAATCCGACGCCGGGAGACAATCGCGGACTTGCTGCGTCAGGAAGAGTAGTCGCTTTTACCAACTTAGTGAGGGAGCAAACTCCTCGTGTGGCGATGATGGCCGGATGCCACTGTCGTGGCGCGGAATCACAACGGATTTAAAAAGAGCGTCTCTGGCTCAATTCGAACCAGCCCCAGAGTCAGTGTTTCCTGCATCCCACACCACTTTCCCACCGACGATTGTTTTTACTACTTTTACATCTTTAATCTGAGACGGATCTATAGAAAAAATATCTTTGCTTAACAGAACCATGTCTGCCAATTTTCCGGCGGTGATGGATCCCTTCTCCTTATCTTGAAACTCAGCATATGCCGATCCAGATGTGTAAGCCTCAACTGCCTCGGACACAGTAAGTTTCTGCTCGGGAAACCAACCACCGGGATGCTTACCATCCAGCGTCGCTCGCGTCACAGCCGCGTAAATCCCCAACAAAGGATTGAGCGGTACGACCGGCCAATCGGTTCCAAAAGCCAGATGGACGCCATGATTCAGGAACGTGCGAAAAGCATAGGTGCGGCTCGCCCGATCATGCCCGATGCGCTCTTCGGCCCAGCGTCCGTCGTCAACAGCCTGATAGGGCTGCACGGAAGCAATAACGTTTAACTGCGCAAAACGATCGAAGTCCTTCGCAGCCATGTGCTGCGCATGCTCAATACGAAAGCGGCGATCAGAAGGGCCATTGGTCTTTTCTACTTCGGCATATAAATCGAGGACGGTCGAGATGGCACGGTCGCCAATAGCGTGAGTACAAATCTGAAGGCCTGCGGCGTCGGCTTGCATCATCCAGTCCTGCATCCGGGAGAGCGGTTGCATCTCTTTATTCAGCAAGCCGAAATTAGCCGGCGCGTCGCTGTATGCCTGAAAGAAGTATGCGGTGCGAGAGCCCAGCGAGCCATCTGCAAATCCTTTTACGGCGCCAATGCGTAAGTAGGGCGACCCAAATCCGTGGCGGATTCCAACTTTTGCCTGGCTTTGCCAATCTGAGATCGCCGGAGCAACATAGATGCGAGCGGTGAGTTCTCCGCGTTCGAGCAACTCGGAATAGACTTCAAAGTTCCTGAAACTGTCCGTCTCCGCGTCGTTCATTTCCTGTACGCTCGTCACTCCGAGCGAGGGGGCATAAGCCAGAGCGCGTTTAGCTTGCTTTATACGTTGGTCATGGGAGAGTGCAGGAATCACCTTGAGAACAGAATCTTTGGCCGCATCTTTCAGAGCGCCTGTAGGGTTCCCGTGTTCATCACGCACGATAATCCCGCCTGGAGGATCAGGCGTTTGCGCGGTAATTCCTGCCATGCGCAAGGCTACAGAATTTGCCAGGGCCATGTGGCCGTCATAACGATCAAGAAAGACTGGATTATCGGAAGTTGCCGGATCAATCAACTTCTTCGTGGGCAACTGCGGCGGATTCCATTTCGTTTCGTCCCAGTCTCCATTGAGAATCCACTCACCCTTCGGGGTGCTCGTGACTCGCTCCGCGACACGCCGCGCGAATTCCGTTGCACTGGTCACATCGTTGAGTTGAATGGAATCGAGTTGCGCCCCGCCTTCGACGAAATGTACGTGCGCATCGTTGAAGCCGGGAAGCAGTAACTCTCCACGGGCGTCTATTACTCGCGTTCGAGGTCCGCGCCACGCATCAATCTCGTGGGCGGAGCCAACCGCGACGATTCGGTCGCCGATGACGGCAACCCCTTCGGCCGTTGGATGGATCGAATCGCCCGTCCAGACTTTTGCGTTGCTGACAATCAAATCCGCGGCCGGTTTCGATTCTAACTTCGAATCCGGCGCGGCCGCGATCGTCAGCAAAAGCAAAAAAAGGAAACTTAGGCACTTCAAGTGAATCGCCACCATCCCTCTCGGAATACGTGATTCGGTTCGCAGAGAACTTTAGCGTTGTCCCCACTTCAGCTTGTTGCGGAGCACATCGAAGAAGGTCCCCTTGATACGCATGAGTTTCACGTGCTGATCGGATTTGCGGCAGAGGATGCGATCGCCATCATAGATCGGCATGCCAATCTGGCCGTCAATGCTTAAGTAGGCTTCATCGCTTCCCGTATTTACGACAATTTCAATCTTCGCTGTGTCGCACACAATGAGGGGACGATGCGTCAGAGAGTGCGCAGAAACTGGAGTGATCAAGAGTGCCTCCACCGAAGGCATCACGATAGGCCCGCCCGCTGCCAACGAGTACGCGGTCGAACCTGTCGGCGTCGAAACGATCAAGCTATCAGCCTTGTAACTGGAAACAAAAAGCCCGTCAATAAAAACTTCGCAATAGTTCAAGCGCGCGATGGTGCCTTTGCCCATGACCACATCGTTCAGCGCGTGGTACTGAGCAACACAGATTTCCTTGCGAACAACTTCGCAGCGCACCATGGAACGAGTCTCCACGGTACTGCGGCCCTCCTCAATCCCCTGAAGCGTTGGATATAACTCTTCGAGGGGAACTTCGGTGAGGAAGCCAAGCGATCCGAGATTGACACCAAGGACTGGAATGCCGGCCTTCGCAACCGCACGCGCCGCTGAGAGTAGAGTCCCGTCGCCTCCTAATACGACTACAAAGTTAAGCGGTAGGGAACCCATTTCCTCTCGCGAGAGAGTCTTAGCTCCGGTGGCGTAGGGAGCAGTTTCGGGGTCCACAACGATTTGGTATTGGTGCTGACGGAACCAGTCGAGAAGGCCGGGAACGATGGTCGCCAACTCGGGCTTGCCCGGTTTGGAAACTATAGCCACCGTCTTAACGGCGGAAGGACTGTCGTCTTTCACGCTAGTCATATTGAAGTTTGAATTGTACAGAAATGTTTCGGAAGGTCGCGGTCAACATCTCATTTTGCCAATCCTGGGGTCGAAGTCACCTGGCGAACTTCAGTCCCCCAAGGATTTCGTGCCCAGTGGTAGAATCACGAGCCCAAGATGTCCAGCCGCTGCACGCAAGATCCTTCGCAAGCTCAGGATGACGCCTTAGATTAAAACAATCTTTTACGGTGCCGACACAGCCAGGAAATTTCGATGAATCTCAAAACAGGCCGTATAACAGGAACTCGCGATTACCCTCCGCGCCCAGAATGGGCGACTCGACTACATCAGTTTCTCTGCATTGCAGAGCGGTGAGTGATTTGCGAACCTTCTCCACAGATGCGTTTTGAGCCGCGATATCCCGGACAATGCCGCCTCTTTCAACATATTCACGATCGGCCTCAAATTGAGGCTTAACCAGGATCACTATGTGCCGCCCTGCTTTTGAATCCGGGAAGGCGGCGTTGATCACCGCAGGCAACACTACGGTCGCCGAGATGAAAGAGACATCCATCGCGATAAAATCCACCGTCTCGCCGAGTTGCTCCTGCGTAAGATAACGGGCATTTGTCTTTTCTAAGAGACGAACCCGAGGATCATTCCGAAGGCGAAAGTCAATTTGGCCATAGCCAGTATCAACTGCAATGACACAGGCCGCTCCATGCTGTAACAGGCAGTCGGTGAAGCCTCCGGTGGAAGCGCCGACATCAAGGCAGATTTTTTCGCGAATATCAATTTTCCAGTGGAGTAACGCTTTTTCGAGCTTGAGTCCACCGCGACCTACATACTTCAAGTCTTCTCCGAGCAATCGCAGGCTTACGCCTGGCTCGGTTGGAGAGCCGGCTTTCGCGGCCCTTTGTTCATCCACAAGAACTCTACCCGCAAGGATGAGGGCCTGAGCCAGTTCGGGGGACGATGCGAGCCCACGTTCGACGAGCAATTTGTCGAGCCGAATTTTCAAAAACAAAAACTCCCGATATAGGTTGAAAACAGAAGTGGGATTATGCCGCACTTAACTCAGTGCAAGATGTAGAAGCAATTCTTTATTAACCACTTGCGGCGAAGAAACCCGTCTTTTCCACAGAATTATGCACCGCAGTGTTGAAAACTATTGCGATTAGCATCTTGACAAATGAAAAAAGCCGCCGGACTGGCGGCTGAATTTCTCATTTCAAAGCATTTATCCAGCAACTTCTTCCAGTAGCTTCTGATCAATGTCGAAATTGGAGTGTACGTTCTGCACATCATCATGCTCTTCGAACGCTTCCATCAGGCGGATCATGGTGGCGGCGTGAGCGCCTTCCAGCTTGATGTAATTCTGCGGAATCATGGTAACGCTTGAGGACGTGACTTCAAATCCCGCCTTCTTGATTGCGTCGAGTACGGCTTCGTAGGCAGAAGTTTCGGTGAGAACTTCCCAATCGTCGCCGTCGTCGCGGATGTCTTCAGCTCCCGCTTCTAGCGCGACTGCCATCAAATCGTCTTCTTTGGCTTTCGCCTTCGGAATTACAATGTCGCCCTTCTTGTGGAACATATAAGAGACCGCGCCTGCGTCGGCCATGTTGCCGCCATTCTTGCCAAACGCGTGCCGAATTTCACTAACGGTGCGGTTGCGATTGTCGGTATTGATGTCGAGCAGAACGGCGACCCCGCCGGGGCCGTAGCCTTCGAGTGAAAATTCTTCGTAGTTAGCGCCGGGCAATTCGCCGGTGCCGCGCTGGATTGCACGCTTGATGTTGTCGGCGGGCATATTCTCGGACTTGGCTGCGAGGATGGCCCCGCGCAAACGAGGATTGGTGTCGGGGTCGCCGCCATTCTTCGCAGCAATGCTGATTTCCTTGATGAGGCGAGTGAATATTTTGCCGCGCTTGGCGTCTAGCGCGCCCTTTTTATGCTTGATTGTCGCCCATTTTGAGTGTCCAGACATGGATAGACCTCGCCTTCAATAAACCGGAATTGCACAGGATTCGCCGCAGGAAAGTTCAACTCATCACCTCAAAACCAACGCAGGCGAAAGGGAATTATAGCATGCTCAAAGCTGCATACCGCGCACCGCACGTTCATTCGATGGGTAATCGCGAGGTATATGGGTGTCCACCAAGGGCAGGGAGTTGCAGGAAATGAAACTATTTGAGCGAAGCCTTCGTGTTTCTTTCCAACCTGGCGCAATTAGGAACGGCTGGCACCCCTTCAAATCCGCTCCAACAGCATTGCCATGCCCTGGCCGACGCCGACGCACATGGAGGCTATGGCGTAATGTCCATTAGTTCGCTGCAACTGGCGGGACGCAGTCAAGACCAATCGTGCGCCGCTCATTCCGAGGGGGTGGCCAAGTGCGATGGCCCCACCATTTGGATTCACCCTGGCGCTATCGTCCGGCAATTCGAACGCACGAGTCACAGCTAACGCCTGTGCGGCGAAAGCCTCATTCAGTTCCAGCACGTCAATATCCTTTATCGAAAGCTTCATTCGTGCCAGCAACTTATTTATCGCGGGGATGGGGCCGATACCCATGAGCCTGGGTTCCACTCCGGCCGCGGCCGTGCCTACTATCCGCGCCACAGGAGTAAGTCCAAATCGAGTCGCGGCCTCTTCTGAAGCAATGAACATCGCACATGCGCCGTCATTGATTCCGGAGGAGTTGCCTGCGGTGACGGTGCCTTTCTCACGAAAAGGAGTGGGTAGTTTTGAGAGTGCTTCGAGTGAAGTGTCCGGACGCGGATGTTCGTCGTCGGCGACGGTTTTGTTTTCGCCTTTTCGTCCGGGAACTTTGACCGGAACTATTTCCTGAGCGAATATTCCAGCTTTCATGGCGACAGCGGCGCGTTGCTGCGACCGAAAGGCGAACTGGTCCTGAGCGCGGCGGTCAATCTTATAAGCTTCGGCCACATTTTCGGCAGTTTCAGGCATGGAATCGGTTCCATACATCTTTTGCATGATCGGATTGATGAAACGCCAGCCGATAGTCGTATCGTAAATTTCCGCGTTTCGAGAAAAGGCGGAAGCCGCTTTTGGCAGCACCAGTGGAGAGCGGCTCATGCTTTCGACTCCGCCCGCAATGGCCAGGGATGCCTCATCTGCGATGATGGCTCTCGCCGCAGATGCGACAGCTTCCATTCCTGAGGCACATAAGCGATTCACGGTGACAGCGGGAACGGTGTGTGGAATGCCGGCAATCAAAGCAGCCATACGGGCAACGTTGCGATTGTCTTCTCCGGCCTGATTGACGCATCCGAGGATGACTTCGTCCACGGCCTGCCAATCGCTCTTTGAGAATGTTTGCCTCAAGGCAGCTAGCGGCACTGCGGCGAGATCGTCAGTGCGGACCTGCGCTAGCGCGCCGCCATAGCGGCCGATTGGAGTGCGCAACCCGTCGCAAATAAACGCTCCAGCCATATCGTGATCTTCTACTGACCATTAACTCTACGGTTTCGTCACGGTGCTGTCACCTCGAGGCGAGAGATGACTACCAGTCGCCAAAGATGCAATAATTATGAGCCATCAACCTGTCGAGAGGCTCACAACATCATGGAAGAGCGTGAATTCTTCGATGAACGTACGGAAAAAAAGCCAGCCAGCCTGAATTGTCCCAGTTGCCACCAATCGGATACTTACGAGGTGACCTGGGTCGTCCGAACGAAGAAACGACAACTTTCGGGGCGCGCCGATGAACGGGATCGGGCCCGCTTCGCCAAGGCCAAGTCCTACATGCTCCGCAAAGATGACATGATGGCGTGCAAGAACGTGCGCTGCCGCAAGCGGTTTGAGATATCGGGATTACAGTCCGTGGTGTTTACGGAGTAACTCGTGGGATAATCCCCTCGTGTTGCAGCCTCGGGCGGCGAAACCTTTTAGGAGCGTCCATTGAAGATTTTGGTTTGTATTAAGCAAGTTCCTCAAAAGGACACTCCGCTCAAACTGAATGAGTACGGTACCTGGATCCGCGAAGACGTTTCTTATGAAGTGAACGAGCCAGACGCATTCGCGCTGGAAGAGGCGCTGCGGCAGAAGGAAAAGCATGGCGGGGAAGTCGTCGCAATCACCGCCGGTCCCGCACGCTCACAGCAAGTCTTGCGGGAGGCATTGGCCAAGGGGGCTGACCGTGCGATTCATCTGGAAGATAATGCGTTCGTCGGCTTGGATGCCTTTAATACGGCCCGGGCGTTCGCCGCAGCAATCAAGGATGAACAATTCGATCTGATTTTTACCGGACTGCAATCAGACGATTATGGATACGCGCAGACCGGAGTGATTCTCGCCGAGTTGCTTGGCTGGCCCCACGCTACGATCATTATGCAGATCGAGAAAACCGATGCTGGCATCCGGGTGAAACGCGAACTTGAGGCTGGATATTTTCAGTTCGTGGACATTCCGTTGCCCGCGGTGCTCACGATTCAATCGGGCATCAACAAACTTCGCTACGCCACTCTCATCGGCATCAAGCAGGCGAAGAATAAGCCGATGCGCAAAGTTTCGTTCGACGATGTGAAGGGGGCGGTAACTGGTAATTTGCAGAAAATTGAACGGCTTTATATTCCAGAGAAAACCAAAAATACTGAATATATGGAGGGGACGCCTTCCGAAATCGCCAAGAAACTGGTGGACAAGCTACGCAATGAGGTTCACGTGTTGTAGTCATTTCTGGGCGCTGCGGAGAGCATCTAAATAACTATGGCTGGAAAAGACCTAATGCGGATGGAAGAAGCGGCAATGGCCGGCGAAGAGCGTGTCGGATCGGTGCTGATGACCGCCGGCAAGGTGCTTCTGTGGTTTGCTTTCATCTTGTGCTCGTTTGTTTATGTCGGCTTGCGCAGCGGTTCTCACATGTGGATGTGGTGGGTTTTGGGAGAAGGGATTCTTGGATTCGCGCTGCTGGTAATCGGCGCACACAAACGGGGAAGCGTGACGGAATAAGCACGTGTGGCGCGGGCGTCCTTGCCCACGAAAAGCGAGTTATCTTGCTATACCTCTTTGTCTGGTTCGACAGAATCGCGGGCGAGGGCGCCCGCGCCACACAATCGCATCCTCATGCCTGACACTATTCTCGCGATTCTCGAACAACGTCAAGGTAAACTCAGTCGCGTTTCTTGGGAGACGCTCGCCGCCAGCCACGCAATTTGCGCCGAGACTGGATGGACGCTCGAAGCCGCGGTCATAGGCAACAGCATTGGAAATCTTGCCACCGAAGTTGCGAGCAAGAAAGTTTCCAGGGTATACGCGGTTGAATCGCCGAAGCTTGAGCCTTATACGCCCGACTCATTCGTCGCCGCGCTTAAGCGACTGCTTCAATCCAAGCAGCCTAAGCTAGTTCTGCTTCCTCACACCTATCAGGTTCGAGATTTCATTCCTAAGCTTGCGACCGCCATGAAAAGCACCGTCATCAGCGATTGCGTGGGATATAAGAAAGATGGCGACAAGCTGGTATTCACCCGGCAGATGTTTCAAGGAAAGTTTTCAGCCGATGTAAGTTTCACCTGCGAAGCGCCGTGGTTTGTGACATTCCAAAACGGAGCGTTTCGCGGAGACAAGCTTGAAGCGGGAACGTCTGCCGCTCCAGTTGAAACAATAAACGTCGAAGTTGCGGACGACATTGTTCGCACCAAGCCACAGGAGATTTTCAAAGAGGCGAAGCAGGCTGTTGACCTAACACAGGCGGAGATCATTGTTTCCGTGGGACGCGGCATTAAAGAGCAGAAGAACATCGAGATTGCGAAGCAGCTTGCGGAAGCCCTCGGCGGTGAACTTGCGGCCTCGCGCCCGATTTGCGATTCGGGATGGCTGCCAATGGATCGCCAAGTCGGCTCATCGGGCCAGACGGTCGCACCGAAACTTTATCTGGCGATTGGCATCAGCGGAGCCATTCAACATGTCGTGGGCATGAAGGGAGCACGGAGCATTATCGCAATCAACAAGGATTCCGAAGCCCCGATCTTCGAGATTGCGGATTATGCGGTGGTAGGGAACCTGTTCGATATAGTTCCACCGCTGATTGAGGAGATTAAGAAGGCGAGAGGATAGTTTCGAGTTTCGAGTGTCCAGTTTCATTGATTCGAGGGGGAGGAAGGCTCATGAGATGGGCCACAGATATCAGGAGCTTATTGTGTGGCAAAAGGCGCGAACTTTTGCCGGCGACGTATATCGGGCAACCGAAAATTTTCCGAGAACAGAAATCTATGGTTTGACCTCCCAACTTCGGCGTGCTGCGGTTTCTGTTGCTTCGAATATTGCCGAGGGCCAGGGCAGGTTCACCAAAGGCGAATTTTGCAATTTCCTTGGACAAGCACGAGGATCGCTGCTTGAACTCGAAACCCAATTGGCCATTTCAGTAGATCTCCATTTTCTCGCTGACGTGGACTTCAAGAAACTAAAAGACAAATCTTCGGAGGTTCTTCGGTTGCTCAACGCACTGATTGAATCGCTTCGGTTGCGAAGGACAGGAACTTGAAGCTTTTGATTCTGAAACTCGAAACTTGAAACCCGAAACTGAATTCATGATCTTCCGCAAACCCCTCGAAGGAATTGAACGTCCTCAGATGCCCGCCGACGTTGTAATCGTTGGCGGCGGCCCCGCTGGAATATCTTGCGCTTTGCGGCTTTCTCAGCTCATTGATCAACACAATGCTCAAAATCCCGATTCACAGTTAAACAAGGAGAATGTTTATGTTCTCGAAAAAGCTCGTGAGCTTGGCCAGCATTGTTTGTCAGGGGCGCTGCTCGACCCTCGGTCCATGAGGGAATTGCTTCCCGGATTCGAGAAAGAAGCTCCGCTTGATGCGGAAGTCGCGAAAGAATCTGTCTATTTTCTGACGGAAAAAGGAAAGTTAAAATTTCCTATTACTCCGCCGGCTTTGCGCGATCACGGAAATTACGTCATCTCTCTCAATCGGTTTGTGAAATGGCTGGGCGGTAAGGTCGAAGAGGCTGGCATCACCGTCTTTACCGGATTCGCGGGATCGGAATTGTTGGTTGACGGCAATCGCGTCACGGGAGTCCGTACCGACGATAAAGGAGTAGATAAACAGAATCAGCCCAAGTCCAATTTCGAACCTGGATACGATCTCAATGCAAAGATTGTCATTCTTGCAGAAGGTCCGCGCGGCTCGTTGACAAAACAGCTCATAGCGAAATTTGATTTGGCAAAAGACCGCAATCCGCAAACCTACGGCCAGGGAATAAAAGAATTGTGGGAAGTTCCCGCCGGAAGAATTGCCGCGGGCGAAGTGATTTACACGATGGGCTGGCCGCTCACTTCAAAAGAATACGGCGGCGCGTGGATTTATGGTGGCAAAGATAATGTCGTTTCGCTGGGATTCGTTACCGGGCTCGATTATCCGGACCCGCGCCTCGATCCGCAGCACGTGCTTCAGGATTTTAAGCGACATCCGTTTGTAGCGAAGCTGCTCGAAGGCGGAAAGATGATTCGTTACGGCGCGAAGTCGCTGCCGTACGGCGGATGGTGGGCGATTCCGCCACTGGCAGGCGATGGATGGATGATTATCGGCGACTCAGCGGGATTCCTGAATTCGCAGCGGCTAAAGGGAATTCATCTGGCGATCAAAAGCGGAATGCTTGCCGCTGAAACGGTTTTCGAGGCGCTGAAATCATCCGATTTCTCGGCGGCGAAGCTCGGTGATTTTCAAACGCGGGTGGAAAAAAGTTGGATCAAAGGGGAGCTTTGGAAGGTTCGAAACTTTCATCAGGGATTCGAACATGGCTTCTGGCGAGGCATGTTCCATGCCGGATTGCAGCAGCTCACGGGCGGGCGCGGACTACGCAATCGCTATCCCGCGACTCCGGGATACGAACGCATGAAGAAGCTCACCGATCTGCCAGCCGATGGCGGCAGCGAATGTCACCTTCTCGGTCCCGCAAAGGGCGACGGAAAACTCACGTTCAATAAGCTGACCGACCTTTACCATTCAGGAACCAAACATGAAGAAGACCAGCCGTCTCATCTGATCATTCAAAACACAGACATCTGCAACAGCCGGTGCATCAAAGAATTCGGCAGCCCGTGCCAGAATTTCTGTCCCGCAAATGTTTACGAAATGGTGGATGACGCCGAGCAGCCTCACGGAAAACGCATTAGCCTGAATCCGTCGAACTGCGTTCATTGCAAGACGTGCGATATACAGGACCCATATCAGATCATCACGTGGGTTCCTCCGGAGGGTGGTGGCGGCCCGAATTATGATGGAATGTGAAGCCCTCGCGCAGGGCGGCGTTCCATTACACCGCCCAGTTTTGTATCTTCAGCCCGTGAACCCGGCGAAATTCTTTCTCATTGTTTGTAACCAGGATCAAACCCGTGGCTACAGCATGCGCAGCAATCCAAAGGTCGTTGTTTCCGATCATCTCGCCCTTCGCAGCTAATTCAGCACGGATGGTTCCGTAGGCTTCGGCAGCGGCTTCAGGGAGGGGAAGCGCTGGCAACCAGTGTAGAAGTTCACGCAAGCGTTCAAGAGCCTCAACCCGTTGCGTGCTTTTGGCGGCCCCATAGAGCAGTTCGCCGTAAGTAATAACCGAAAGCGCCGTTTCTCCTTGGCGAAGCTTGCGAAACCGGCGCAACACTTCCTCGGGTCTTTTCTGGCGGATGTAAATGCAGATGTTGGTATCCAACAGATAGCGGGGTTCCACCTAGAGCCTCTTGCGTTTTTGCGGCCGGTCGCTCCGGGGATCACGAACTTCAATATCGTCCGGCAAGCCAGCTAGCAGGTCGAATGCTAGAGTCATACTTCCGTCTTTCTCGCGCAGAACTATCTCCTTGCCCCGGCGGTAGATTTCGACTTCCTTGCTCTTGAGCCGGAATTCTTTCGGCAATCGTACCGCCTGACTGTTGCCTGAGCGGAAGACGCGTGCTGTGCCCATAAGAATCTCTCCAATGTATACACATCAAGTATACACATTGGGACATAATTATGGTCTTCAGATGATTGTCTTGTTCCCGGCTTTGCTGGATTGGGCTATCCTTGTCAGTCAACGAAAGGATTAAAGATGAATCTGAGAGGATTTCGACTCACCGCTGGCAGAACATCGCACATCATATTCGTAACGATAGTTCTTACCCTGTCTCTGTATGCCCAACAACCGACCATTCCTTCGACCGGCTTTCCTGGCTTGGACCAATACCGGGCCTCGCGCATCGCCGTTTTTACCGACGATTTCGGTCAGTTGGCGCGTTACCGGGATGCGAACGCCAGCTTATCGGCTCCTGCGGCGCACGAGTCCCGCGTGGTGTTTTTCGGCGATTCGATCACCGATATATGGAAGTTGACCGATTCCTTTCCCGGAAAGCCATACATCAACCGCGGAATCGGCGGACAGACTACGCCGCAGATGCTGGTCCGGTTCCGCGAAGACGTAATTGACCTGCATCCGAAAGTTCTGGTCATACTTGCGGGCACGAATGACATCGCGGGCAATACGGGGCCGATGTCTCTGCCGGAGATCGAGGCCAATTACGCTACGATGGCGGAACTGTCGCGAATCCACGGAATTCGCGTGATCTTTGCCTCCCTGCTTCCGGTAAACAACTACGGTCCGCGAGCGCAGGACTTTTTCGCGCAGAGGTCTCCAGAGAAAATTCTTGAATTGAATCGTTGGCTTAAAGCTTATTGCAGCGCGAATGGCTACGTGTATCTCGATTATTTTAGCCTGATGGTGGACGACAAGGGCATGCTGAAGAAAGACCTAAGTGAGGACGGTTTGCACCCTAACGAGGCCGGATTCAAAATAATGGCGTCGCTGGCGCAGGCGGCGATAGAGAAGAGCCTGACAATGCAACCATAGTTACACACGAGAGAAACCATTCTCTTAATAGCTCCGCGTGTCTTCCTATTGCATCTATAATGACATTGAGTTTCTGACCGCCTCGGCCTTCGGGCATACCCTGGCTTAGGCGGCGGTGGAAAGAATCGCGGGCAAGCCCCATTCGACTTCGCTCAGGGCGGGTCCGCGGCACACTTTCCCGAGGGTTTGGGTGGAAACGCCTGAGCCTCCCGGCTTCGAGAGGGGCCATTGGAAAGGAAACGCTCGCGAGCGTGTGCCCGCCTGTGTGTCCCTTTCCATTGATCTCAGTTCAGATGCTGGCAAAAAGCAGATTCCTCGCTCGTCCTCGCCCTTCGGCTGCGGACGGCTCGGAATGACAAGTTTGAAGTTATGAGCTAGAAGCCGTGCCACTCACTGACAAATTCGGACGCGCCATCACCGATCTGCGGATCTCTATCACGGATCGCTGCAACTACAAGTGCGTTTATTGCCGTACGGGCAACGAAGGCGCGCTCTACGGCGACCTGCCTTTTGCGGAATATTTGCGGATGGCTCGAGTGCTCGCGGGAGTGGGAATCAGCAAGATTCGCATCACCGGGGGCGAGCCTCTGCTGCGTAAGGGCGTAGTGGATTTCGTCCGCGAACTGGCGACGCTGCGGAGTTCGGAAGGAAAACCGCTTGATCTCGCGATCACAACTAACGGCCATCTTCTGGCCGAGATGGCGAAGCCGCTTAAGGACGCTGGCCTCAGCCGCGTCACCGTCAGCATGGATGCGGTTGACCCGGAGCGTTTTGCCCGCATCACACGCGTGTCTAATGGATACGATCGCGTGCTGGCGGGAATTCGCGCGGCGCGAGATGCCGGGTTGTGGCCCGTGAAGGTGAACTGCGTTTTGATGCGAGGCTTCAATGAAGATCAGATCATTCCCTTCGGAATGTTTGCCCGCGAAGAAGGCGTAACCGTTCGGTTCATCGAATTCATGCCGCTGGAGGAAGAGCGCGTGTGGGCGCCAGACACGGTTGTTTCCTTGAGAGAAATCCTGAGCCGCATGAAAGAATATCGTCCGCTTGTCGAAATTCCGCATGAACGCAGCGAGACCGCACGGCGTTACCGGTTCGATGATGGGGTCGGCGAAATTGGAATTATTGCGCCGGTTTCGCATCCATTTTGCGGGCATTGCAGCCGCATCCGTATTACGTCTGACGGCAAGATTCGCACATGCCTGTTTTCCGTCTGGGATCACGATCTGCACGGACTAATGCAGCGCGGCGCTTCCGACGGAGAGATGGTCGAGTTCATCGAGGGAGTCATCCAGAGAAAAGAAGAGCGCCATCACATCGGCGAACCGGATTTCGTCCCGGCATCAAGGACCATGGTGCACATCGGAGGGTAGACAAGTTACCGCGGGCGGGTTGTCCATGCTTTGATCGTGTGGAGCGCAGGCAACCCCCTCCAATATTTAATTTTGATATGCCGTTCCGGGAGTGCCGCGTGAAAACCTTTCGTTAAGCAACAACCGCTTTCACCTGACGCGTGCCTGCGAGTTCACCATCTAGCGTATCTGTACGAACCTCAGTCATGCGCGCAAGCACAAAGGCCGCCAGTGCCATCTCTACATCTCGCACGGCGATGTCGAAGAACATGCCCGTTGAGACCAGATTGAGCGCGATTGCAAGTAGCCATGCTGAAGCGACATAAGCGCCCAGTCGCGTCCACTTGGTGAGAATTGCGAGGCCGACGATCATTTCGATGACGCCGACGATGTGCATGAAAGTTTGGCCGCTAAACGGCAGCATTTTCAAGGCCAGCGGACTAATGTATTTGGGCCAGTAGGTTAAGAGGTTGAAGTATTTGTCCAGGCCTGCCAGGAACGGTCCGACTCCAAGACCGATTCGCAATATCCACCAAGACTGGTCCAGTCGTGAATCAAATGCCTTGTGCATGTTTACTCCCTTCATAAGAATAGAGTTGGCAGGAACGAATTGGTTACACGTCGGCACCGGCTTTTTAGTTCCGGAACCGTGGCGAATTTTATTTGTAACCTTTAATGGTTTCCTGACTCCCTTGTATTGGAGGGTTTGTAATGGCCAGCCTGGCGGGAGTGGTGACCGCGCTCGATCCCCTGAGTGACGAAGAGGTTGTGGTTCGGGTCCTGGCGGGCGAGACTGCAATGTTTGAGATCATCATGCGGCGCCACAACCAGCTTCTCTACCGCGTTGCCAGGGCTATTCTGCGCAATGACGGGGAGGCTGAGGATGTAATGCAGGACGCCTACGTCCGGGCGTATGAGCATCTCAACCAGTTCGCGGGCAAGGCAAAATTTTCCACTTGGCTTACGCGCATTGCGGTGCATGAAGCTTTAGCGCGCCAGCGCCGCGGAATCCGGTATCGGGAGTTGGAACCAATGTCAGAGTCACAGGATGATCCCATGGAAAAGTTTGCATCGCCGGCGGCTAATCCGGAACAACAAGCGTCAAACTCGGAAATACGCGAGTTGCTGGAAGAAGCAGTCGAAGCTCTGCCGGAAGCGTACCGGACCATTTTCATGTTGCGCGATGTCGAGGAGATGAGCACAAGTGATGCTGCTTGCGCCCTTGAGATTTCCGAGGAAAATGTCAAGGTGCGTCTTCATCGGGCGCGCGCACTGTTACGCAAGAGTCTTTACGCACGGGCGGGAATGGAAACGAAAGAAGCGTTCGGCTTTCATGCGGTGCGGTGCGACCGGGTTGTCAAGAATGTGTTCGAAAGAATTCAGGAGCGCGGATTGAAAAACGGAAGCTCCGCGCCGAAAATACAGTAATGAGCCTGTATGCGTCATTTAATGGAGAGACGCTCCATGAAAACTGACCGCAGTCGAGGAGATAAACATGGCGACGAAAGGGATTCCGGCAACAGGTCACAACTCCAAGCTGTTGAGCAGAGTGGAGGTTGCGGAAGGCACGATGGCTTTCCATTTCGAGAAACCCCCACAGTTCGATTTCAAACCGGGGCAGGCGGCCGACATCACACTGTCCAATCCTCCGGAGACTGACTCAGAGGGGAACATACGCACTTTCTCTATCGCGAGTGCTCCATTTGAAAACCAGTTGATGTTCACCACCCGTATGCGCGATACCGCATTCAAGAATTCACTTAAAAAAGTAGACCTGGGCACCGTCGTCAAGGTTGATCCGCCAATGGGTTCTTTCACATTGCATAAGAACTCTGCCAAGCCGGCTGTCTTCCTGGCGGGTGGGATCGGCATCACACCTTTTTTCAGCATTGTGAAACAAGCCGATCACGACAAGCTTCCGCACAAATTGCATCTCTTTTATTCCAATCGGCGGCCTGAAGATACGGCTTTTCTCGAGGACCTTCAGGCTTTAAAAAAGAGCAATCCAAATTTCGAGTTGATTTGTGCCATGACCGAAATGCCCAAGTCGAAAAGAAAATGGAGTGGAGAGACGGGTTTAATTGACAAAGAAATGTTGTCGAGGCATCTGGCCAGCCTTCAGGGGCCTATCTACTACGTTGCCGGACCTCCATCCATGGTCGCGGGCATGAAGAAAATGCTTGTGGAGGCGGACATTGAGGAGGACGACATCCGGGCGGAGGATTTTGCGGGGTACTGAACGGCGGTCCTCGATAAGAGAGAAGGCTTTGTCAAGGGCAGGCTGGCCCACCTTTGTGAGATTTTGATCTCCTTAGCATCATAACGAAAGAGGCTGCCCCATCCTTGCGCGGTTTTCGCAAGGGTGGGGGCTCCGACTGCTTGCACAGACGGGTTTTGTATACACCTTCAAACCAACGAGCACTATTTCCGCAGCATCAATTCCCATCGTCGAAAAATTGGCAAAGGTGGGGACGACGAGTGCGGTCACAGCTTTCCTTTCCACGCAAGGGTAAGCTCGCTCGCGAGAAGAGGGCGCGGTACGCACAATCAGTGGGGCGGGCCAAGATGAAAATCCGCACGCAAAGCTGCATGAGTCCCGCACGTTTACAAAAAGCGTAAAGGTGGGCCAGCAACCCGGAGCAGCATGGCTTCTTGTGAGGACGGGTGTCTCGAAAATCAGGTGACTGCGCGATAGTTGATGGAAACCGGCAATTACAATCACGATCCCCGTCAATGAGCGCAATTGCACCTATCGCCTTCAAACTTTTAAGTGCGACAGAGACGCTAGGCTGTGTCCTTATTCCTGGTGGTTATCGTGATCCGAATGATTGTCTTGCTGGCGTTGATCCGGGTGAGAATGTCGCCAGTTCCAGTATTTGGTTTGTTGTCTGCGGCTTGTGTTCTTAAAGTCGCGATAATCTTTGTGGTTTTCGGCTAAGTACTGCCGATATGCATGGTCTTCATTGTCATTCCACTGATGATAGTCGTGGTGGGAGCGGTCGTAGACGCGTTGCTGATTTTCTGAGTTGTTATTGCGCTCTTGCTGCAGGTCGCGCTGATCCCGCTGCTGGGCTTGATCCTGATGTTGACGCTGGTCATCTTGCTGAGCGAAGGCCATTGGCGAAGCAAGGGCCGCGGTCAGAACAAATGATGTGAAATAGCTATATCCACGGTGCATGTGTCCTCCATGAAGATATCAATCTGTTGGATTGTTACGCTTATGCGCAGAATTGACCATACAGTGAATTCCCGCCACCCTCCTGCTATAAGGCCGGATTCCGACCATCTCTATTATTGAGCATTTCAGGAATTTCAATCCATTTGACTTTTGTGGGAGTCGAGTGGCACAGCTTGAATGGCGCAGGGGTGGCGGCTTCAACCTTGTCGCTAGCATTCCCTTTTTTGGAGACCAAGGTCCGCCAAGACAACCTCGGCCTGGGTGACTCGCCGAACTGAGCCCATGGAATCAGGGGCCGTATGCGGAAACTTCTGGGGGTGAAGGCGCGAAAAAATCTTCTTTGCGCAAGAGCGTTTCAATCCCTCGCACGACCTCGCTGCCAGTACTCTTAGAGACCGCGCCGTGAAACCCCGCCGAACGCGCCTCCTGTACTAATTCCTTGGATACTTGTTGCACAGTCAAAAGAAGCATCGTCAAATCGGGTGCAACCTTGCAGATTTCTCTTGCCGCCTGAAGTCCGTTCATCTGCGGCATGGCTAAATCCATGACAAGAAGATCGGGGGAGGATTCGCCGATTTTTGTCAGAACCTCACGTCCGTTTTCAGCCTCGCCGCAAACCTGCCACCCTGCATGCTCCTCAATCACTCTGCGAAGCAAGCGGCGGATGGGCGCGTCGTCATCGGCTATTAGGATGTTTACGGGCATTCTCACCAACTACACGTTTTCAGCTTTATTTTGGTTGATGGCGAGGTTTTCCACAATACAGGGATTCCCTGATTATCTGCGAACGTATGTACTAGAAGGATTCTTGCTCCTCGATCGAACATGGGGGATCAGTTCGTGAGTTTCCATCATTTGCAAGAATCGTACCAAGCCAATCCCTCATCTGTTATTCATTCACATGCATCTTGCAAGGTAAGTGAATGCCGCCCAAGACCCCAGGCCAGGACATCAATCCGTGGCTCATCGCAGTCGCCGTCATGTCGAGCACTTTCATGGAAGTGCTCGACACAACGGTGGTGAACGTTTCGCTGCCGCATATTGCCGGCAATCTGTCGGCCACGACCGACGAAGCCACCTGGACGCTCACTTCTTATCTCGTTGCGAATGCCATCGTTCTACCCATGACCGGATGGCTTGCCGGTCGCTTCGGCCGTAAACGCCTTTTGACGTTGTCGGTAACCGGCTTCACGATTGCATCTTTTTTTTGCGGCCTCGCCCCTTCACTGCCTTTCCTAATCATCTTCAGAATAATCCAAGGCGCAGCGGGAGGGGGCCTTCAGCCTCTTTCCCAGGCTATTTTGCTGGAGTCGTTTCCGCCCGAGAAGCGGGGGCAGGCTATGGGATTTTGGGCGCTGGGAATTGTTGTGGCGCCCATGCTTGGGCCGGTGGTTGGAGGATGGCTCACTGACAATTACAGTTGGCGCTGGGTTTTTTATATTAATGTGCCCATCGGAATTATCGCGCTCCTACTGACCCAGGCCTTTATTTTCGATCCGCCATATCTGCGGAACAAGCAAAAAACCGGCATTGATTATTGGGGAATCGGATTGCTGGTTCTTGGCATGGGATCTTTGCAGGTTATGCTGGACAAAGGCCAGGAAGACGATTGGTTCTCTTCGCAATTTATTGCCACGCTTGCAGTCCTGGCGGTCGTCGGCCTAGCGGGGTTGATCATCCGCGAGCTCAAGGCTGAGCATCCGGTAATTGATCTCAGCGTGTTTCGTTACCGGTCGTATGCGGTCGGCACTTTTCTCATGACCACGGTTGGCTTCGTCCTTTATGGCAGCACCGTTTTGTTACCACTCCTGATGCAAGAAGTTCTTGGCTACACCGCTACCCATGCGGGAGTGACTAATTTGCCGCGCGGTTTTGCTTCATTTCTGTTCATGCCCGTAGTCGGTTTTCTTGTTGGCAAAGTGGATTCAAGAAAGTTATTGGGATTCGGCTTTCTGGGCACTGCCTTCGCCATGTACCGCATTTCCCAGTTCAGCCTCGATGTCGGTTTCTGGAATTTCTGGTGGCCGCTCATGATGCAAGGCGCTGGCCTAGGATTGATATTTGTCCCGCTGACAACCGTCACCAACGATCCTGTGCCCAAAGAGCGCATGGGAAATGCCACCAGCATTTTTAATCTCATGCGAAACGTCGGCGCGAGCATCGGAATTTCCATGGTAGAAACTTTGCAGGTGCGCAAGCAGCAAATGCATATCAACATACTGGCTCAACATGTCACTTCGACCAGCCCACAGACGCAACAGATGATTAAGCGGATGACCGCATTTTTTCTGTCTCGTGGAGGCAGCCCTGGTACGGCAACCAAACAGGCTTACGAAGCCATATGGGGAATGGTAGTCAGGCAGGCCACCATGCTCTCCTACAATGACGTATTCCGTTTTCTGGCCGCCATGTTTGTGGTGATGTCTCCACTAATTTTTCTGATGAAAAAAGCGAAAAAAGGCGGAGCGGTCATGGCGCATTGATGATTCGCGCGATCCGCGAGAAGACACCTTTTCGGCAGCCGGTACAAACGCAGCAAGCTGCGTCTCTACATGAGATCCGAAGTGTCCCAGGGCCTTATGCTGTAAAATATTGGAATCGAGAAAAGAGTCACAGCATGTCTCAAAACAATGGTAATTCCACCAGCCTTCGCCTGAAGACCGGCCTCGCCGAAATGTTAAAAGGTGGCGTCATCATGGACGTCACGAACGCCGAGCAAGCTACCATCGCCGAACAAGCGGGCGCGGTCGCGGTCATGGCTCTCGAACGCGTTCCGGCGCAGATTCGCGCCGAGGGCGGAGTCGCTCGCATGGCATCCCCGAAGAAGATTCGCGAGATCATGGCCGCGGTTTCCATTCCGGTAATGGCCAAGTGCCGCATCGGACATTTCGCCGAGGCGCAGATTTTGCAAGAACTCGGTGTGGATTACATAGATGAATCCGAAGTGCTGACCCCGGCTGACGAAGCCCATCATGTCAACAAACATGACTTCACCGTGCCATTTGTGTGCGGCGCGCGTAACCTCGGCGAAGCTCTGCGGCGGATCGCGGAAGGCGCCGCTATGATTCGCACTAAAGGCGAAGCCGGCACTGGCGACGTTGTCCACGCCGTGAAACATATTCGTCAAATTGTGCAGGAAATGAAAATCCTCACCGTGCTCGGCGAAGAGGAACTCTACGCCAAAGCAAAAGAACATGGCGCCCCTTATGAACTGATAAAACTGGTCGCCAAAGAGGGGAAGCTTCCCGTGCCAAACTTTTCCGCCGGAGGCATTGCTACGCCAGCCGATGCTTCGCTGGTCATGCAGCTCGGCGCAGAGGCAGTGTTCGTCGGCTCGGGAATTTTCATGAAAGACTCCACGACCTTTGCCGATCCCGCCGAAGCATCTCTCCGCGCCAAAGCCATTGTGCAGGCCGCCACGCACTTCAATGACCCTAAAGTATTACTTGAGGTCAGCGCCGATTTGACGGGAATGAAAGGTCTGGCCATAGCCGCGATGGACCAGGCCAACATGCTGCAAACCAGAGGCTGGTAGCCTTGCGTTCCGCCCCTCTCAGGTCTCGCAAAAGCCGGGAGACCTGGGGCACCCCATGTGAGACAGGTGTACCCACGTATTTATCACGCTGCGTCCGGGCGCGTCTTCATCACCAAAATCTCAGTATCGTTGATGCGAACCGGACCAACCTCGCCAGCTAAATACCAATGAAAGCTGCTCCAGCGCCACTTCTCGGGCGAACCAACCAGTCCGCGCTTCACTGGGTTGCGATGGATGTAACGAAGCTTCTCGATGCGCTTGCGCTCTGTCCAAACGTTGAAGTCGTAAAAGCGAACCTGCCAGAACCGCTCAGAAATCAACTGGGTGGCTGTGATCTTTCAACACGTTGTCCATTCGACCAAAACCGGAGAAGCTGATTGTGCTGAGCAATCTACTTCCGAGGAGAGATCGAATGGACATC
>Ga0208849_1000305_pt1 | contig 48079 bp, 41 predicted proteins | sample NGESurdeep072012_10_FD_184470 | JGI IMG/M metagenome (GOLD analysis project Ga0208849, IMG submission 184470) | Arctic peat soil microbial communities from Barrow, Alaska - NGEE Surface sample 53-3 deep-072012 (SPAdes) | ecosystem: Environmental > Terrestrial > Soil > Wetlands > Peat ... | reverse complement strand
GAGATAACGTTGCCCCTTTCCGGCAACTTTCAGGCTTCCAATGCACTGGTTGCTGCCGGATTGGCGATCGGATTGGGCGAAGACGCCGAGCGTGTGTTTGCGGCGCTGGCCGAACTTCGCGGCGCGCCAGGCCGGTTGCAACAGGTTGCCTACGCCGCCTGTGGAGCACCGATTTACGTGGATTATGCCCACACCCCGGATGCGCTTGCGACAGTTCTCGAAGCTGTGCGACCTCATGTCGAAGGTCGCTTGCACGTCGTGTTCGGATGTGGGGGAGATCGCGATTCCGGCAAACGTCGCATAATGGGACGGATCGCCGCCCGGCATGCCGACAGTGTCATCGTCACCGACGACAATCCCCGCACTGAAGATGCCGCAACGATCAGAACCCAGGTGCTCTGCGGCTGCCCTGCCGCACAGGACATCGCCGATCGCGCCGCCGCGATCGGAATCGCGGTGGCTGCTTTGGGCAAAGGCGACGCCCTAATAATCGCGGGCAAAGGCCATGAAACAGGACAGATTACAGGTTCCCTTGTTCGGCCATTTTCCGATGCGGACGAGGCAGTCAAGGCTGCGCGTGCCCTTGGCGGGCGTGCAGCAGAATCCATCGCATGAGCCGGCTATGGACATCCCAGGAAACAGTAGCCGCGACGCTTGGTACGGCGCCGCGCAGCTTCGAGGTTTCGGGTATTTCCATCGACTCGCGCACGCTGAAGTCAGGCGACCTTTTTGTTGCGCTGAAGGGTGAAAGCCGCGACGGGCATAAGTTCGTCAGCGCCGCGCTGGAAAAGAAAGCCGCTGCCGCGCTCGTTGGCCGCCTGCCGGACGGTGTGGCGCAAGATGCGCCGCATCTTCTGGTTGCCGATACGCAACGCGCTCTCGAGGATTTGGCCTGTGCCGCACGGGCGCGCACCGATGCGAAGATCGTCGCCGTGACCGGAAGTGCGGGGAAAACGACGACGAAGGAAATGCTTCGTCTGGCCCTGGCAGCGCTCGGGGACACGACCGCTTCTGCTGCTTCCTACAACAATCAATGGGGCGTCCCGCTGAGCCTGGCGCGGATGCATCGCGAGACGGAATATGGCGTGTTCGAGATCGGAATGAATCATCCGGGGGAGATTCGAGCACTCGCTGGCTACGTGCGTCCTCACGTAGCACTTGTTACGACGATCGCAGCGGCCCACCTCGAGTTCTTCGGCAGCTGCGAAGCGATCGCGGATGCAAAGTCGGAAATTTTCGAAGGTCTGCTGCCGGATGGGACGGCAATTCTTCCATCCGACAGCCCCTTCTTCGATCGCCTTGCCGCGCGCGCGAAACAGGCGCGTGTGTTCCGCCTTTGTACGTTCGGTGAAAAAGCAGCAAGCGATGCGCAACTGATTTCCACGACTGGAGACGAAGTGATGTGCGTCGAGGCTGACATTCTCGGGCGTCGTCACCGTTTTCAGGTTGGCGCTCCGGGTGTCCACATCGCACGCAACGCCGTCGCCGCGCTTCTCGCCGTTGCCGTTCTCGGCGGCGATGTTGCCAGTGCCGCCGCGGCATTGCGCCAGTTCGTCCCGCTCAGAGGCCGTGGCGCGCGCTTCGAGGTGGCAACCGCCGGCGGCCGCGTGCGTGTCATCGACGAGAGTTACAATGCCAATCCTGCTTCGATGCGTGCCGCTCTCGCTCTTCTGGGATCCGCGCAACCCGACACCGGTGGCCGCCGCATCGCCGTGCTGGGGGACATGCTGGAAATGGGTTCGCACGGTCCCGCACTGCACGCGGCACTGTTGCGCGACATCGAAGACGCGTGTGTGGACTCTGTTTTTGCCTGCGGAAAACAAATGGCCGCGTTGTGGGACGCGTTGCCGGCGGCACGCCATGGCGCCTATGGAGCCGATTCGACCGAGATCACTTCGAATCTTATCGAGTCCCTGCATGGCGGCGACGTCGTCCTCGTGAAAGGCTCGCTGGGAAGTCGAATGGCAGTCGTCATCGATGCGCTGATGGCGCGCGCTGCGAACTAAAGGGGAGGGGCGCGATGTTTCACTATTTTTTCGTGCCGCTTGCCGACCGCGTCGGCGTGTTCAATGTCTTTCGCTACATCACCTTTCGCGCCGGCGGCGCGATGGTCACGGCGCTGCTCATTGTTTTCGCTATCGGTCCGCCCATGATCCGTTGGCTCCGCGAGCGCCAGGGCAACGGCCAGCCCATCAGGACGGACGGCCCCCAGCGTCATATCGTCGAAAAACAGGGAACGCCGACCATGGGGGGTCTGATGATCCTTGTCTCTTCGGTCGCGGCCACACTCCTGTGGACAGATCTGACGGACGCCTATGTCTGGATCGTTCTCATCGCCACGTTGAGCTTTGGTCTGCTCGGTTTCGCCGACGACCACCAGAAGGTCACCAGGCGGACTTCTGCCGGCGTGTCGAGCAGTCTGAGATTGTTCATTGAGATCGCGGTGGCCGTTGCCGCAAGTTATGCCGTCATGCGCCTGGAAGAGTCGCGACTCTCGGGCGTTGTGACGATTCCATTCTTCAAGACGGTCGTCGTGCCCCTCGGCTGGGGATATCTTGCCTTCGGCGCGCTGGTTGTGGTCGGCGCTTCCAACGCCGTCAATCTCACGGATGGACTGGACGGACTTGCCATCGTGCCCGTCATCATCGCGGCACTGACATTCGCGCTGATCGCCTATCTCGTGGGCAACATAAAGTTCGCCGACTACCTGCAGCTCAATTATGTCGCGGGCACCGGCGAGCTGGCGGTGTTTTTGTCGGCGCTCGTCGGGGGCGGCCTTGGCTTTCTCTGGTACAACGCCCCTCCTGCCATGGTGTTCATGGGCGACACGGGTTCGTTGTCGCTGGGCGGCGCGCTTGGCGCGGTAGCGATTGCAGTAAAACACGAGATCGTACTCGCGATCGTGGGTGGCCTGTTCGTCATGGAGGCCGTTTCCGTCATCGTGCAGGTGGCGTCTTTCAAAATGACGGGCAGGCGCGTCTTCCGCATGGCCCCGATCCATCACCATTTCGAACAGCTGGGATGGCGCGAGCCGACCATCGTCATCCGCTTCTGGATCATTGCGGTTGTCCTCGCGCTTGTTGGCCTTTCGACACTGAAGCTGCGGTGAGACCGATGATACCGGTATGCTGCCGCGCGAATGCCGATGTGGGGGTCTTTGGACTTGCCCGCTCGGGTCTGTCGTCGGTGCGTGCATTGAAGGCGGCCGGTGCGCGCGTGTTCGCGTGGGATGACAATGCCGCGGCGCGTGACGCCGCCGAGCGCGAGGGCGCGCAGGTTGCGCTGTTTGGCGACTGGCCGTGGGAAGCCATCAAGACGATAGTGCTGAGCCCCGGCGTGCCGCTCACCCATCCTGCACCGCATGCGATCGTGCGCCTCGCGCGTGTCTCCGGCGTCGAAGTGGTAGGCGACGTCGAGCTCTTCGCCCGCGAAATCCGGCCGGATCGTACCAAACACGGTAGGGCGCCGATCATCGCCATCACTGGAACGAACGGCAAATCCACCACGACGGCGTTGATCGGTCACATTCTTTCGGCTTGCGGATTTGCCGCAGAAGTCGGCGGCAATATCGGCAAACCTGTCCTGGACCTCGCGTCGCCAAACGGCCGCACCGTCTATGTCCTTGAGATGTCCTCCTACCAGATCGATCTATCGCCCGGTCTGGTTTCCGACGTTGCCGTGCTGACCAATATTGCGCCCGATCATATCGACCGGCATGGGTCGTTCGACGGATATATCGCCGTCAAATCGCGACTGCTCCAACAGGTTGCCGACGATGGAAATGTCTGCATCGGGGTGGACGATGTGCATGCTGCCGCCATTTACACCGGCTTGTCGTGCCGTGATGGGGCCGCCGTGGTGCCGGTTTCGATCGGCAAGGTGCTTGGCCGCGGCGTGTTCGCCGTCGATGGAGCTCTTTATGACTCCTTTGGTACGCGATCCGCCAAGATCATGGATTTGACCGGCGTATCGCGCCTTCCGGGCGCGCATAACTGGCAGAACGCGGCGCTCGCTTATGCAGCGACGCGGCTTTTCGTGAAGGATCCGCGCATGATCGCGAGCGCGATCGCGAGTTTCCCTGGGCTGGCGCATCGCATGGAGGAGGTTGAGCGTGTAGGGAATGTCCGATTCATCAATGACTCCAAAGCGACCAATGCCGACGCGACCGCCAGGGCGCTTGCGTGCCATTCCGCCGTCTACTGGATTGTGGGCGGCCAACCCAAGGAAGGCGGTATCGAAAGCCTCGGCTCCTACTTCCCCCGCATCCGCAAGGCCTACCTGATCGGCGAAGCGGCGCCTTCCTTTGCGAAGACGCTGGACGGCTTCGTGCCGCACGTAGACTCGGTAACACTCGCGAACGCGGTCGCGTCCGCTTACGCCGACGCCCGCGCTTCGACGTCGGGCCAGCCCGTTGTTTTATTGTCGCCGGCATGCGCGTCCTTCGACCAGTTTCGGGATTTCGAGGCGCGGGGCGATGCATTTCGTGCGCTTGTGCAGGATATTGCCTCGCATCCCGTGCGGGAAGCCTCATGAGCCTGTCGCGCGATGACAGAAGCGGCCTGTCAGCCTGGTGGTGGACCATCGATCGCGTCGCGCTGATCTCGATCACGACGCTGATCGCCATTGGTCTTGTGCTCGCATTTGCAGCAAGTCCTGCTGCAACCGGCGGCCCGCTGGCCACGGGGGACTTTCGCTTTGCCGCGAAACAGATTGCTTTCGCCGCGATTGCCGGGATCATTCTCGTCGGAAGTTCGCAATTGTCGCTCAGGGCCGTCAAAATTGCAGCGGCGTCACTTTATGCGCTGGCCATGCTGGGCGCGGTGCTGGTGCTGTTCGGCGGCAGCGAAGTTCTGGGCGCCAAGCGCTGGCTTGATCTTGGCTGGATCAGCCTGCAGCCTTCCGAGTTTCTCAAGCCCGGATTTGCCGTGGTCGCGGCCGCTGTGCTGGCCGGAAAAAACGCGAAGCTGTCCAGGCCGCTGACTACGTTTCTGCTCGTTGCGCCGGCTCTGATTCTGCTGGTTCTCGAACCAGACGACGGACAGACGGCGCTGCTTCTCGCACTCTGGGGGGCATTGCTTTTCTTTTATGGAATTGAATTGTGGTGGGTAGGTCTTTTCTCGGCAGCCAGTCTCGGATTGGGTGCGCTTGCGTTTTTTCTATTCCCTCATTCGCATCTGCATCACCGTCTCGAGCAATATTTCGATCCCGGCAAGACAGGGTATCAGACGGGTCTGGCGCTGAAAGCGTTCGCACATGGCGGCATTGCCGGCGTGGGGCCGGGAGCGGGCACCGTCAAATACCACATTCCCGAAGCGCATTCGGACTTCATTTTTGCTGTTGCGGGCGAGGAGTTCGGCCTGGCGCTGTGCGCGGTCATCGCGGTTCTTTTCTGCACGCTCGGCGTGCGGCTTCTGTCGCGGTCGGCGCGGATGAACGACCGGTTCTGCGAATTGGCGGGCGCGGGTCTGGCCTCGGTGGTGGCGCTGCAGGCGTTTATCAACATGGGTGTCGCGGTGAGTCTTCTTCCGGCAAAAGGGATGACTTTGCCGTTCATATCGTATGGCGGTTCCTCGCTCTTTGCCGTCGCGCTGACAATGGGATTTGCCTTGGCCGTCACACGACAGCGCCCGAAGGTCGGCGAAAGGCCACATGGCGTGTTTGCTCTTGCCGGGGAGGCCCGGCCGGCATGACGACCATCGTGCTTTCTGCCGGCGGAACGGGCGGTCATCTGTTTCCGGCACAGGCATTGGCCGCAGAGTTGTCCCGGCGCGGCCGACATATCGTCGTGATGACGGATGCACGCGGCAGGAGCTACCGATCGGCATTTCCGGATGCCGAAGTCGAAGCTGTGTCCTCCGCCACCTTCGCATCCGGTTCTCTTTTCGCCCGTATCCTGGCGACGTTTGAAATCCTTTCGGGCGTCCTCGTGGGGTTGGTCAAGTTGAGGCGGTTGAAGCCCGCCGCTGTCGTAGGCTTCGGGGGCTATCCAAGCCTCCCCGTTATGGTCGCTGCATGGCTCGGCGGTTATCCCACGGCCATCCACGAACAAAATGCGGTGTTGGGCCGCGTCAACAGACGGCTGGCATCGCGCATGGCCGTGGTGGCTGCCTCGCTGCCGCTCGCACGCTTCGAACCACGGAACGCCAATAGCATTGTGTACACGGGCAATCCGGTGCGGCCGGAAGCATCTGCGCTTTCCAACGCGCCCTACGCTGCACCAACGCCGGGCGGTGCGATCCGCCTCCTTGTCTTTGGCGGCAGCCAGGGTGCGCGCGCCATTAGCGAACTTGTGCCGCCCGCTGTCGCTGCATTGCCGGAATCGCTTCGCGCGCGGATCGAGATCGTGCAGCAATGCCGGTCGGAAGACATCGAATCGGTTCGCGCGGTTTATGGTGCGGCTCACGTAAGTGCCGAACTTGCGACCTTCTTCGACGATTTGCCCCGGCGTATGGCAGCGGCCCATCTCGTCATTTGCCGCGGCGGAGCTTCCACAATCAGTGAATTGGCCACCATTGGCCGTCCGTCCATTATTGTGCCGTACCCGTTCGCGACGGACGATCACCAAACCGCCAATGCGCAGGTGATGGCCAAAGCCGGCGCCGCTGTGGTCATGCAGCAGCGCGATATCTCGGCGGAGAAACTGGCGCGGATGATGGAGGAAATGCTCGAAGCGCCGTCAGTCTTGCTGAAACGCGCAGAGGCCGCGCGCAGTCTTGCAATGCCGGGCGCCGCGGGGAAACTGGCGGACCTTGTGGACCGCCTGGGGATGCGGGAGGCGTGCAAATGAGCGCGCCCACCCGCGTTCCCTTCGATATCGGCGCGATCCATTTCATAGGCATCGGCGGCATCGGCATGAGCGGCATCGCCGAAATCATGCACAATCTCGGCTACAAAGTGCAGGGGTCGGATGCCGTCGAGGGCGGAAACGTCAAGCGTTTACGCGCGGCCGGCATAGAGGTCCAGATCGGTCACAGCGCGCAGAACGTCAAGGACGCAGTGGTCGTCGTCTATTCCTCGGCGGTAAAGCCCGGCAATCCCGAACTCGATGTCGCGCGACAGAGAAAGCTGCCCCTCGTGCGACGCGCGGAAATGTTGGCCGAGATCATGCGGCTGAAGAATTGCGTGGCAGTGGGGGGCACCAACGGGAAAACGACCACAACCACGCTCGTGGCGGCGCTGCTTGATGCCGGTGGCCTCGATCCCACGGTGGTCAATGGCGGGATAATCAATGCTTACGGTACGAATGCGCGGCTTGGCGCCGGCGAGTGGGTCGTCGTCGAGGCCGACGAAAGCGACGGCACATTCCTTCGTTTGCCGGCGACGATTGCCGTCGTTACCAACGTCGATCCGGATCATCTCGATTACTATGGCACTTTCGATAAAATGCGTGACGCCTTTCAGCGCTTCGTGGAAAATGTGCCGTTCTACGGCTTCGCGGTGCTTTGCGTCGACCATCCCGAAGTTCAGGCGATGGTTGGGCGCGTCACGGATCGCAGGCTTATCACCTATGGCTTCAGTCCGCAGGCCGATGTCCGCGCGGACAATATCCGTTTTGCCGAAGGCACCTCGCACTTCGACGTGATCCTTGCCGATCGCAGGACAGGCAAGGAGACGCGCATGGAAGATGTCTGTCTGCCGATGCCGGGCGAGCACAATGTCCAGAACGCGCTGGCAGCCATTGCGGTGGCGCGCAACCTCGGTATCGAGCTTGCGAAGATCGTGGTGGCGCTGGCGAAATTTGCAGGCGTCAAGCGGCGCTTCACGCGCGTGGGCGAGTGGAACGGCGCGGCGATCATCGACGATTACGCCCACAATCCTTTCAAGATTGCCGCAGCTCTGAAGGCCGCGCGTCAGGCTTATGCTGGTCCCATCGTCGCGGTGGTGCAGCCGCACCGCTATACGCGGCTGCGCGATACCTTCGAACAGTTCTGCACCTGCCTCAACGAAGCCGATGTGGCGGTCGTATTGCCGGTGTATCCTGCGGGAGAGCAGCCCATTGTCGGCATCGACCGCGATTCCTACGCGCAGGCTTTGCGCGCGCATGGTCATCGCAATGTTCTTGTCGCGGACGGCCCGGAAGACTTGCCCGGACTTGTCGGAAGTTTTGTGCAACCCGGCGGCGCCATCGTCTGTCTCGGCGCCGGGTCGATTACACACTGGGCCGGCGGGCTCGAGGCGGCTCTCAGGGGTCGGGAGGGATGTGCATGATTTCCGCCCGGCTCCGCGAAGCCCTGCCGTTGGTGCGCGGCACATATGCCGCGTGCGCGCCGCTGAGAGATCTCGTGTGGTTTCGCGCCGGCGGTCCGGCCGAAATCCTTTACAGACCTGCCGACCTCGACGATCTCTGTGCATTCCTGTCCGCAAGACCCCGTGAAATTCCCTGCACGGTGATTGGTGTCGGTTCGAATCTTCTTGTTCGCGATGGGGGGATTCCCGGCGTCGTCATCCGACTCCCTGCGAGCTTCGGCCGGACAGTGCCGCAGAGCCCGTGTCTTCGCCTTGGTGCCGCTGCGCTGGACGCGCTCGCCGCGCGCGCCGCAGCCGACGCCGGTATTGGTGGCCTTGAGTTTCTTCGCGGCATACCCGGGACGGTCGGCGGCGCTTTACGCATGAATGCGGGATGCTATGGACGCGAAATCCGCGACGTGTTCGTCGAGGCCACAGCGGTGGATCCCCGGGGCCGAACGATCGTACTCGGCCCTGAAGACATGGGTTTTGCATATCGCAAATGCGCGATCCCCGACGACTTAATCTTTGTCGAAGCCGTATTTCAGGGTATCCCGGAGCAACCTGATATTGTCGTCGCGCGCATGAATGCTCTGATTGAGCAAAGAGAAGCAACGCAACCTGTAAGATCGAAGACCGGCGGGTCGACGTTCAAGAATCCGGAGCCCGCTCGATCCGGGGGCCGCAAGGCCTGGCAGCTTATCGAGCAGGCGGGTTGTCGCGGGCTCGTGCGCGGCGCTGCGCAGGTTTCGGACAAGCATTGCAATTTTCTCATCAATAGCGGCGATGCCAGCGCCGGCGATATCGAGTCCCTGGGCGAGGAGGTGCGCTCGCGCGTGCTCGCCGACTTCGGCATCGAGCTCGAATGGGAAATCAGGCGGGTGGGTGTCCCGTGATGGATTTCAGAAAAATAGCGGTCCTTCTGGGCGGTCGTTCGGCGGAGCGCGAAGTCAGCCTGGTGACGGGTCGCGGTTGTGCCGCCGCCTTGCGCGATGAGGGGTTCGAGGTCGTCGAAATCGACGCGAACGACAATCTGGCGGAGAAGCTGGCAGCGGCGGCGCCCGATGCGGTCTTCAATGCGCTGCACGGCCGGTGGGGCGAGGATGGTTGCGTACAGGGGCTGCTCGAATTGTTGCGCATTCCGTATACCCATTCGGGCGTTCTTGCGTCGGCTCTTGCCATGCACAAGCAACACGCCAAGAACGTGTTTCGCGCCGCGGGCCTTCCCGTCGTCGATAGCATCGTCGTGGATCGTCGCGCCGCCAGCAGGGAGCACCTGATGGAACCTCCTTACGTCGTCAAGCCCGTGAACGAAGGCTCGAGCGTGGGCGTCTTCATCATCCGCAAGGGCGACAATCGACCGCCCGCCGAGCTCGGCAGCGAGACATGGACGCTTTCGGATGCGATGATGGTGGAGGAATTCGTTCCAGGGCGGGAATTGACGGTGGCGGTCATGGATGGAAAGGCTCTTGCCGTTACCGAGATCACCACCAATCTCGAATTCTACGATTTCGAGGCGAAGTACGCATCGGGAGGCTCGCACCATGTTCTTCCGGCAAAAATAGCACCATCGATTGCCGATCGGGCGATACGCCTCGCCCAAAGCGCTCACGCGGCGCTCGGCTGCCGCGGCGTTTCGCGCACCGATATCCGTTTCGACGACACGCAAGGCAAAGAACGACTTGTGCTGCTTGAAATCAACACGCAGCCCGGCATGACGCCGACATCACTCGTTCCGGAGCAGGCTGCCTTCGCCGGAATGAGCTATCGCGCTTTGTGCCGCTGGATATTGGAGGACGCTTCGTGCGATCGGTAAAGCGGGCACGGCCGCAAGAAATTGAAGGGCGTCGAAAACCCGATCGCCGCAGCGCAAGGCCGAATCGCGCGCCGTCCGGTCGCAACACGGCTGGCAAGCGCAGGCGCGACAATTCGGTTTCACTGTCGATTGCCGCGCTACGGCGCTGGTACGCCGCGGGTCATCCCGTTCTGTGGCTGACGGCGCTTCTTCTGCTGGCCGCTCTGCTGGGAGGCATCTTTGCCGGAGGGTACGCCAGGCGCGCCATCAATGCAGGCGGGCGCGCGCTGAACTCCGTAGTGGCCGACGCCGGCTTCGGAATTTCTTCCGTTCGGCTCGAAGGCAATCGCCGCACGCAACCAAATGACATTCTGGGAGCACTGGGCTTGCAGCCCGGCGAGTCGATATTCACCGCCAATGTTCAGTCCGCGCGCAGCCGGCTTCTGGCATTGCCCTGGGTGTTCGATGCCGAAGTTCGCCGCCAGTATCCCGACTCGATTTCAGTGAGCATCGTTGAAAGGCTACCTTTTGCTCTTTGGCAGACCGGCGAAGGGCTTTATGTCGTGGAGCGTTCGGGCCGAGCGATTTCGATTGCCGAGGGTTCCAGGTTTCCGCATCTGCCGTTACTCCTGGGTGAACACGCGCCGGAGTCGGCTGCAGACCTTGTCGACGCCGTGGCCGCGCATCGGGCCGTCAGTGCCCGGGTCAAGGCCATGCAACGGGTCTCCGGCCGGCGCTGGAATTTGATTCTTGACGGCGATGTCATGGTGCAGCTTCCCGAGGACGGGTGGTCGAGACAACTCGATGTGCTTGAGCATTTGATCGTTGACAAGGGCGTGCTTGAAAGGGACATCTCTGAGATCGACCTGCGCGCCCGCGACAATTACTTTTTTGTGCTGCGCAACGGCCAAAAGCAGCAGCCAGCGCGGGGAAATTCGGCATAATGGGCGAATCGATTCGCATGCGGACGACGAACGCCGAGCCTGCAAACTACCGCACGGGCCTTGTCGCCATCCTCGACATCGGCTCGTCGAAAGTCATTTGTCTGATCGGCCGCGTCGAACCCGGAACGATCAAAGTTCTGGGAGCGGGCCTGCGCGAGTCCCAGGGGATCAAGCTCGGCACGGTGACCAGCCTTGAACAAGCCGAGGAATCGATCCGCGACGCCGTGGCGGCGGCGGAAAATCTCGCCGACATGCGCATCCAGAACGTCATCCTCTCCGTCAATTGCGGCGCACCGCAAAGTGTCACTGCCCGCGCGGCGATGAGCCTCGACGGGGCGCTGGTGACCGATATTCACTTGCGCGAATTGCTGGCCGAGGGGCGCGTCAAATGCGAACGCGAAGGCTGCGAGCTGATTCAGGCCGCGCCGGTCTCTTATATGGTGGACGAAGCCCGCGGTGTACGCGACCCCAGCGGAATGTTCTGTCAGCGCATCGGTGTCTCGATGCATGGCGTGGCCGTCAAGCCGTCGCCGCTGCAGAATCTCAAACTCGCGGTAGAGCGGTCGCATCTGAGCGTGACAGCGGCCCTTTTTGCGCCTTACGCAAGCGGGCTTTCCACGCTTACCCCCGACGAACTGCAGCTCGGCGCAACCGTTATCGACATGGGCGGCGGCGTCACCTCAATCGCAGTTTTCCTCGAAGGCGTGTTGGTGCACGCCGATGTCGTGCCTTTGGGTGGCAGCCGGGTGACGTCCGATCTCGCGCGTGTGCTGGCCGCTCCCGTTTCCGCGGCAGAGCGGATCAAGGCGCTTTACGGGGCCGCGCTCGGCGACATCGAATCCGGAACCGACGTTGTGGCCGTTCCGCAAATGGGGGAAGACGGCGACGAGTTCGCCGTGCGTGTGCCGCGCTCAATGCTGACGCGGATCATTCAACCGCGACTGGAAGAAATCTTCGGTGAAGTGCAGGACAGGCTTCGTGCCAGCGGCTATGATGTCGCAGCGGGACGCCGGGCCGTGTTGACGGGCGGCGCATCCCAGCTTGCCGGCACGCGCGAACTGGCGCAGCGCATGCTGAACAAACAGGTACGCCTGGGGCGTCCGCGAACCTTTCAGGGCTTGCCGGCTGCGTCGGCCGGTCCGGATTACGCAACCGCTTTGGGGCTCTTGATGGCCGGTGCAACGCTTCCGCCGGAGGCGCTCAATCCGGATCTGGTATCCGTTCCCGAGCAGCGCCGGGAGGCCGGATTGTGGCGCCGGTTCGCAGGCCAGTTCTTCGGATGAGTCTGATTTTGGTTACGCTTGAAAACAAAAAAAGTTGGGTCGTCGTGGGTTTTGTAAATCGCGTACCGGCAAGGAGCAGGGAAAATGTCGATAAATCTTAGGGCGCCAGAGATGAAGGAACTACAGCCGCGAATCGCCGTGCTCGGTGTGGGCGGAGCAGGGGGCAACGCCGTCAATAACATGATCGCCTCGAAACTCGAGGGGGTCGAATTTCTGGTGGCAAACACCGATGCGCAGGCGCTCGCGCAGTCCCGGGCAGAGCGGCGCATTCAGGTCGGCGCCCGGCTCACGGAAGGTCTCGGGGCCGGAGCGCGCCCCGATATCGGCCGCGCGGGTGCGGAAGAATCTCTCGATGAGATTCTCGAACAGCTAGCGGGCTCCCACATGGTGTTCATCACCGCGGGTATGGGGGGTGGCACGGGCACCGGGGCCGCGCCGGTCATTGCGCGCGCGGTGCGCGAGCAGGGAATCCTGACCGTTGGCGTCGTCACCAAGCCGTTCGCCTTCGAGGGCGAGAAACGCATGCGCATCGCCATGCGCGGCATCGAGGAATTGCAGGCTTATGTCGACACCCTGATCATCATTCCCAACCAGAATCTTTTTCGGGTCGCCAACGACCGCACGACGTTCAGCCAGGCCTTTGCCATGGCCGACGACGTGCTGCATTCGGGCGTGCGGGGAGTGACCGATCTCATCGTGATGCCAGGTCTGATCAATCTCGATTTTGCCGATATCAAGACTGTCATGTCGGAGATGGGCAAGGCCATGATGGGCACCGGCGAAGCCGAGGGCGAAGAGCGCGCCCTCAAGGCCGCGGAAGCCGCCATTTCCAATCCGCTCCTCGACGACGTTTCGATGAAAGGCGCTCGCGGCGTTCTCATCAACATCACGGGCGGGGCCGACATGATGCTGTTCGAGGTCGACCAGGCGGCGAACCGCATCCGCGCGGAGGTCGATCCGGACGCGAACATCATCTTCGGCGGAACGATTTTGGAGAACATGGAAGGGCGTTTGCGGGTCTCCGTCGTGGCGACGGGAATCGAAGCCGAAACGCTCGCCCAGATGCCGAAAAACGTCGAAACGTTGCGGCCACGCGCGAAGTCCATTGCGATACCCGCAAATCAGGCGATGTCGCCCCAACTGAGCCCCGTCCATCGGCAGGTGGAACCGCTTGGCGGCGAAGTCAATGTGGCCGCAATGGCCCGCGAACCGCTCTCGCAAGTGGAAACACTTATTCTGGGCGGACTGGAATCCCCCGTTCTCGAAGACCAGATCCCAGTCATGCCGCTTCCGGCACGCGTCACACCGCAACGCGAACCGGAGCCGGTGGAGGAAAAAAAACGTCGATTCGGTTTCCTGGGGCGCAAGGAAAAAAGACCGGAGCCCCGGCTGGAGCCGCAGCCGGCGGCAGGGCGCAATGCGTCTTCGCAACGTGCGACCGCGCAAGTGATATCGCGGCCCGATCTCCAGCGGCAGACCGCGCAGCCTTCGGCGGACGATCTCTTTCCGGATCACAAGAAAGACGATCAATTCGAAATTCCGGCATTTCTGCGGCGGCAGACGAATTGAGAAATCGGGATCGGTGACAAGGCGAACGGTTGCAACGGAAGTCACAACCGACGGCGTGGCGCTTCATGCGGGCCGCATGATCCGCATGACGCTGGCGCCTGCCCCGGTCGATTACGGAATCGTTTTTCGCCGCAGCGATATGGGAGGTGCGGAATTTCCGGCGCGATATGACCGTGTGACGGAAACCAGGCTGGGCACCGTGCTCGGCGAAGGCGACGTGCGCGTAGGCGTGGTCGAGCATCTGATGGCGGCTGTTGCCGGCGCCGGGATCGACGACCTCATCGTGACGCTCGACGGACCGGAGCCGCCGATCCTCGACGGCGACGCGCTTGCGTATCTCGATTTGATCGGCCGCGCCGGAATCCGCGAAACCGCGGGCAAGCTAAGTGCGGTCCATGTTCTTCGTCGTGTCGAAGTGGGAAGCGACGGCATTACAGCGGCGCTCGTCCCTGCAAAGAAACGCATATTCGATTTCGAGATCGTCTTTCCGTCTGCCGCCATCGGCGTGCAGCGGATGGAATGGATATTTTCGCCGGAAGGTTTTCGCAAGGACATCGCGCCCGCTCGCACATTCGGCTTTATGCACGAACTTGAGACGCTCAACAGGGCAGGCCTGGGACGCGGAGCATCGCTCGATAACACACTGGCTATCGCCGGCGACAAGGTCGTCAATGGCCACCTCTTGCGCTTTCCCGACGAGTTCGTGCGACACAAGATTTTGGACGCGCTGGGCGATCTGGCATTGGCCGGCGGCCCCGTCATCGGACGATTCGAGGGGCGCAGATCCGGCCACGCATTGAACAACGCACTGCTGCGTGCGCTTTTTTCCGATCCCTCGAATTTCCGGGTTGCCGATGTGGCATAGAACGGTCTGCCCGATATGAACGGAGGCGCGGAGCGGCGGCGTTCGAGGGTCGCGCAGCTCGAGTTCGCCCCGCTTGCTGAAGGGCCGTAAGCTCGGCTTGGCTTGACTTGACCTTTGCCAGGCACGCTGGGCGCGAGTGGATTTCCCAAACCAGCCTCTGGACCGGCGTTGCCCCGCAATGGCATAAGGTAGCGGAGATGCCGGGTGCGCAAAGCGCATACCGTTTTTCCAACACGGAAAGACCTGGATGTTCCTATCGGAAAGTTCGAAGCCGGCGTCAAATGCGTGGCCGGCGGTCGCGCGTGTGTTTCGCGCAGCCTTCATCGGCGCCTGCCTGACGCTGGCAGGCTGCTCCTGGCTCGGGCTCGACAAGGACAGCGACTCCAAGGACGCCGATTATGTCGAGCGGCCGGTCGAGCAAATTTATAACGATGCCTGGACGAAAATCGATAATCGCGACTGGCAGGGCGCGGGCAAGCAGTTCGACGAGGTGGAGCGTCAGCACCCTTATTCCGTGTGGGCGCGCCGCGCCATGCTGATGAGCGCTTTTTGTTACTATCAGGCCAACAAATACACCGACGCGATTGCCGCTGCCGACCAGTACATCCAGCTTCATCCCGGCAGCCGCGAAGTGGCGTATGCCTTCTATCTCAAGGCGATGTCGCTTTATGAGCAGATTACCGATGTCGGCCGCGATCAGGCGAACACCGAACAGGCGCTGACCGCGCTGCAGGACGTCGTGCAGCGTTTTCCGCACACGGAATATGCACGCGATGCAAGCCTCAAGGTTGATTTGACGCTCGACCATCTGGCAGGGAAGGAGATGGCGGTGGGTCGCTACTATCTTAACCGTCACGACTTTATCGGCGCGGTCAATCGCTTCAAGACAGTTGTCGAACGCTACCAGAGAACCACGCAGATTGCGGAAGCGCTGGAGCGGTTGACGGAAGCGTATTACGCCATGGGAATCTACGACGAGGCCAGGACGGCCGCAGCCGTTCTTGGCGCGAACTATCCAGGAAGCCCCTGGTACCAGGACTCCTACGATTTGCTCGTCGCGCACAACATGAAGCCAAAAGAAGATAAGGGATCCTGGATCAGCCGGGCGTTTTCGGGCAACTTCTGACATTCTGGAACTTTGCGAAGCGGGTTCGTTCTGCGCCTTCGCTGCAAATTTTGGCGCTCCGTCCTTCCGGCCTGTAAAACGATGCGTGCTTGAGGATTCGGCTTGGGAGCACAGCGGTCATGCTGGCGACGCTGAAGGTCCGCGACCTCCTTCTCATCGAGGATGTCACGCTGGATTTCGCACCGGGCTTAAACGTTCTCACCGGTGAAACAGGAGCGGGCAAATCCATTCTCATGGATGCGCTGGGGCTGGCAGCCGGAAGCCGCGCTGGCGGCCGTGCGGGCGTGCGCGCCGGGGCAAGTCAAGGCTCTTCGGTTGCGATCTTCGAGTTGGGTGACGGCCATGCGGGGCGCCTGCTCGTTTTGGAAAATGGCATTGCCTGCGACGGCGAGATCATCCTCAGGCGTATGGTGTTCGCAGACGGCCGCACACGCGCCTTCGTGAATGACGAACCGATCGGCGTGGGCCTGTTGCGCGATCTGGGCACCGAGCTGGTGGAGATCCACGGCCACGCCGACGACCGCGGCCTGTTTGACCCCGCGACACATCGCAAGCTGCTCGACGCGTTCGGGGCACACGAAGAATTGGGAAGAAACGTCGCGGACCGATTCGCCACGCTGGAGCTTATGCGGACGGAAGCCGATGCGTTGCGCCGAACCGCTGCCGCCGGAGCGGCGGAACTGGATTATTTGCAGCACGCGGTGAACGAATTGTCGGAACTGGCTCCGGAACGGGGCGAGGAGGTCACTCTTGCGAGCGCCCGCGCGCTGATGATGAACGCGAACCGGATTGCCGAGGATGTTTCGACAGCGATCGAAACGCTGACGGGCGACCGGGGCGCCGAAGGCGCCCTCGCAGGCGCGCTGAAGCGGCTTTCGCGCATGAACGAGGAGGCGCGGAAAAGAACTTCTGCTGCGGAGAGCGCCCTCGACTCTGCCTTTGTGCTGGTCGAAGACGCTCGCCGCACCCTCGAGGCGCTGCTCGGCGAACTGAACGCCGATCCGGGCGAGCTGGAGCGGAAGGAGGAACGGTTGTTCGCGCTGCGTGCGGCGGCGCGGAAATACGCCGTGAAACCGGATGCACTGCCGAATGTTCTGGAGGCATTCCGCATCAAGCTCGCGGCAATCGAGGGCAACGAAGCGGAACTCGTTGCCATCGACGAAAGAGTTTCCGCCGGCAAGGACGCGTACCGCGAAGCCGCAAACAAACTCTCGGCGGCCCGCGAAAAGGCGGCGTCGAAGCTCGAGAGGGCGGTGGCCGCGGAGCTGGAACCGCTTAAGCTCGGGCATGCAAAGTTTCGCATTTCGTTGACGCGACTTGAAAATGGCGACAGCGCGAACGGCCTTGAGCGGGTGAATTTCGAAGTGGCAACCATTGGCGGCGGCGCCTTCGGCTCGCTTACAAAAATTGCTTCGGGCGGCGAGCTTGCACGCTTCTCCCTCGCGTTGAAGGTCGCACTGGCAGAAGCCGGACCGCCGGTGGTGCTCATCTTCGACGAAGTGGACCGCGGCGTCGGCGGCGCCGTTGCCAATGCCGTGGGCGAGAGGCTCCAACGCGTCGCGCGCGGCACGCAGGCGTTACTCGTCACGCATTCGCCCCAGGTGGCTGCGCGCGGCGGACGGCATTTCCGCATCGCGCGAAACGGCAACAAGACGACCGTCGAACTGCTCGACGATGGCGAACGGGTGGAAGAGCTGGCGCGCATGCTTGCCGGCGCCAAAGTGACAGAAGAAGCACGTGCCGCAGCCCGCCGTCTTCTTGAAGAAGCGCGTGCGCCGCTGAACTCCTGGGGAGACGGGCGAGTGCCGCGATGAAACCGGTCGACAAGCTTTCGCGCGCGGAGGCGGCCAAGGAACTTGCGCGGCTGGCCGAAGAAATCTCCGCGCACGACCGGCGCTATTACCAGCAAGACGCGCCCGCCGTCTCCGATGCGCAATACGACACGCTGCGCAAACGCAACGCCGCAATCGAAGCCCGCTTTTCCGATCTTGTCCGCGCCGACAGTCCTTCGCGCAGGGTGGGTGCGCCCCCGGCGGAGAAATTTGCTAAAATCCGCCACTCCGTGCCACTCCTGTCGCTGGACAACGCCTTCGCCGACGACGATGTGGTGGATTTCGTGACGCGGGTGCGCCGGTTTATCGGACTGAAGCCGGATCAGGACCTCGTCATCACGGCCGAACCCAAGATCGACGGGCTGTCGGCCAGCCTGCGCTACGAGAATGGTGTGTTCGTGCAGGGCGCGACGCGCGGCGATGGTGTCGAAGGCGAGGATATCAGTGCCAACCTGCGTACGTTGAAGGACGTACCATTACGGCTTGACGAAGAATTCCCGGGGGTCGCCGAAGTGCGCGGCGAAGTCTACATGACGCGCGCGGATTTCGCGGCGCTCAACAAGCGTCAGGAGGAAGACGGCAAGCCTGCGTTCGCCAACCCGCGCAACTCCGCCGCCGGCTCAGTGCGTCAACTGGATTCAGCCGTCACCGCCGCACGGCCGTTGCGCTTCTTTGCCTACGCGTGGGGCGAAATGAGCCAAATGCCGGCGGCGACGCAGTGGGACATGCTGCAGTTGTTCAAACGGTGGGGCTTTCGCGTCAATCCGCTGATCCGGCAGTGCCGCTCGACGCGGGAGATGCTGGCATTCTACCGCGACATCGAAACGCGCAGGCCCACACTCGGCTACGATATCGACGGGGTCGTCTACAAGGTTGACCGGCTCGATCTGCAGGATCGCCTGGGTTTCGTATCGCGATCGCCGCGCTGGGCAACCGCGCACAAATTCGCGGCCGAACAGGCCGATACAATTCTCCATGGTATCGACATCCAGGTGGGCCGCACGGGTACGCTGACGCCGGTTGCGAAACTGAAACCCGTGACCGTCGGCGGGGTTGTGGTGCAGAACGCAACCCTGCATAACGAGGACGAGATCGCCCGCAAGGACCTCCGCATCGGCGATACCGTCGTCGTGCAGCGCGCCGGCGATGTCATTCCCCAGATTGTACGCGCGATTGCCGACAAGCGGCCGCCAGGCGCGAAGCCTTACATATTTCCGCAGACCTGCCCCATTTGTCACAGCCACGCCGTGCGCGAGGTTGACGAGGAAACGGGGAAGGCCGAAGCGGCACGCCGCTGCACGGGTGGGCTCATTTGCCCTGCACAGGCCGTCGAGCGGCTCAGGCACTTCGTTTCGCGCAGTGCGTTCGACATCGAGGGCCTTGGCGAAAAGCACATTCGAGCCTTCTACGAAGCCGGTTATCTGAAAGAGCCGGCCGACATTTTCCTCCTCGAAAGTGGCCATGGAGAAGCCATCGGCGCGCGGGAGGGGTGGGGCGAGCAGAGCGCCATCAACCTGTTCGCCGCGATCGACCGGCGCCGGTCGATCGCGCTGGATCGCTTCATCAACGCGCTGGGCATCCGCCATGTTGGCGAAACGACGGCGAAGCTCCTTGCCCGCAATTTCCATACGATCGAGGCGCTTTCCACCGTTATGAACAGCGAAAGCGCCGTGGCGGAGCTCGACGCCATCGAGGGCGTGGGCAAAACTGTGGCCGAAGCGATCCGCGATTTCTTCGACGAGCCCCACAACCGGCAGGCGCTGAAAAATCTTCGCGCAGAGGTAAAGGTGCTGCCGATGGAAACGCAGAGGGCTTCGAACTCGCCGGTCGCGGGCAAGACCGTCGTCTTCACCGGCACGCTCGAGAAGATGACGCGTCCCGAAGCCAAAGCCCGCGCGGAAGCGTTGGGCGCGAAGGTGGCCAGTTCGGTGTCGAAGAAGACCGATCTTGTGATCGCCGGACCGGGCGCAGGCTCGAAGCTCGCCGAAGCGAATCAGCTTGGCGTCATGGTGATCGACGAAGATGATTGGCTGAAGCTGATCGCCGCCAAATCGTAAGTCTCGATGGCCGGTAAAGCATCGGGGCGGTGTTGCCACCGCCCCTCCGCTTATCTGTCTATTCCGGACGAAGCCGGATTATGAGCCGTGCTGGCAAACGCTGCTCAGAAGATGCTGGTTGTCCAGCCAGTTGTTGGCCGAGGAATTGGCCGGAGCTCCAAAATACTCCAGGAATGCCAGGGCCTGCGGATGCCACGTCACGCCATTGTAGACAACGCTGAAATCGCCGTAGTTCGCGAGGCCTTCCAGCGGATCGCCGTTTTCCAGGATACCGCAGGGCGAGTTGCTGGTCGTCCTCGGATCGGCAAGCCATTCACCCAATTCGTGGGAGAAGGCCGAGATGTCCTGCGAGAAGGCGCCGGCGGAGGTGACATATGTCGCGTAGGAGTATGTCTGGCCGTTGCTGTCGGCGGAGTGATAGCCGCCGATGCAGCAGCCGCCAGACGTCAGGTAAATGTTGTCCGTAACAAACAGGGGCAACACGCCGGGATTGATCTGCGAGAACTTCGCCATGAAGCTCTGAAGCTGGGCGTCGAATGAATTGATGTTCATCTCGCCGACCTTGCCGGAACCGAACGGATTGTTGATCACGGCTCCGCCCTGCGACTTGGTCACGTTGATCGTCTGTTGCGTAAGAACGCCCGGTGTCGCAAATACAACGTGGTACGAGGTGTTCTTGGAGACGTCACCCCAGAAACTGCCGCGCTGGTAAGCATCTTCATACTGGGTAGTGCCCATATCCGTCGAACCCCACTTCCAGTCCAGCGAATTGAACAGGGGGGAATTTAGCAGGTTCTGAACGATCGATACACCGTTGGCCTGATCTGCGCTCGGGTTGAAGACGTATTGCGTACGATAAATGCTTTTCGCGTAAACCATCTCGATGGGGATGATATAAATCGTGACGGTCGTCGTCGTGTTTGTGCTGGCGGGATTTGTTCCGACCATTGAATAATTATAGTTCTTGCCGCTGTACGTGATCGTGCCATTCCAGGTCAGCAGCGACGCTGGCCTGTGCGCGTATTGGTGGATCGTGCCGTGCGCCGGCAAGACCGTAAACATCGGCTTCGCGGCCGGGTCCGAAGCCAGCGCCGTTTGCGCTGCGAATGGCAGCGTCGTCGCCGCCAGTATAGCCAGTGTGGAAAGAGAATTTTTCATGCGCGATTTCTCCCGTTTGGGCTGATGAAGAATCCCAAGGCCCGCTGAAAAAAGATCATCAATCCCGGTCGGAGACAACCCCGGCCGCGCGAGTAGTTTAACGCCCCGTTAAGAGACAGTTCCGGGTTGGCGGTGAGCCGTGCCCGAAAATAACCGGACCCGTCCCGGGCAGGCGTGTTCGTTGACGCAAAAAATAACTCATGTTGTTTTTCGCATGTTAAGCCGTCGCTGTTAGGCGGCCAAAAGAGCCGGAGCAATCTGTATCTGCGGGCCGTTCGGGGACGAGAGTGCAGCGTGCGGTCAGCGACGAACAGACGCGACTGCCAGCAGCGAACCCGAGTCATGTCCAGCCAACGGCGATGACGGCGATGAGGAATAAATCAGCGTGCCCCTGCGTCCTTCTATCGGTAGGAAATTTCGAGAAGGGATTTTCACGCTCATGTTTCGATTTGTTTCGGCAGCAGGTGCGCTGCTCCTAAGTTCATGGCTCGTGCCCGCGTTCGCCGCAGACTATCAGATCCGCATGCTCAATCAGGGGCCTGAGGGAATGCTGCAATTTTCGCCGCAGGTTCTGAAGGTCGAGCCCGGCGACACCGTGCATTTTCTTGCCGTCGATAAGGGCCACAACGCGAAATCGATCGACGGCATGTTGCCGGAAGGCGCGAAGCCTTTCGCCGACCCCATCGGCGAGGACTTCACGGTTACTTTGAGCGTGCCAGGTGTTTACGGGTATCGCTGCACGCCGCACGGCATGCTCGGAATGGTTGGCCTGATCGTGGTCGGCAATCTCGTCAACGAACAGGCGGCGAAATCCGCGGCAATGCCGGGCATGGCCGGGCGTGTCTTCTCAAGGCTGTTTCAATCCCTGGATTCCAATCGCACCGCCGCCAAGTAGGCGTCCGCCCGCGTTTCGAATAACGGGCCATCGACAGAAGTCAACAACGTCCGACTTGCAGAGAACATCTGCGAGAGGGAAGGATCATGACCGGCAGCGAAAATGCCCGCAGATCGTCTCGCGCGCCGCACAGGTGCATGCGGCGCGCGCTCTTGCTTCTCGTTCCTGCTGTGGAAGCATTTCTCGCGTTTGGCAGCCCGGCTTTCGCCGTGCCAAGCTTCGCACGACAGACGGGGCAGCCCTGCGAAACCTGCCATGTCGGCGCATTCGGCCCGCAGCTGACGCAATTTGGCCGTCAATTCAAGCTCAACGGCTATGTCTGGAACGACGGCGGCAGCCATGTTCCGCTTGCGGCGATGCTTCAGGCGTCACTTACCCACACCAATGCCGATCAGCCGGGTGGCGCGGCGCCGGGCTTCGCGCCCAACAATAACCTCGCAGTCGACCAGGCTTCCATCTTCTACGGCGGCGCGATCGCCGGCAACGCGGGTGCCTTCGTGCAGATCACCTATGACGGCATTGGCAAACAACTCACTTGGGACAATGCGGACATTCGTTATGCCGGCACGACTCAGTTCGACGGCAAGTCCTTGCTGCTGGGGATCACGATCAACAACAATCCGACGGTTCAGGATTCCTGGAATTCAACACCCGCCTGGGGATTTCCTTTCGCGGCCTCGGCGCTGGCGCCGGCGCCGGCCGCTGCAACCCTTGTCGATGGCGGTCTTGCGCAATCGGTGCTGGGCGTCGGCGGTTATGCGCTCTGGGACGATCTCGTCTACGCCGAAGCCGATGTCTATCGCGGCCTCGGTCGCGACGTGCGCAACGCGCTTGGCACGGTGCCGGTCAGCGGATCGGATTCGTACGACGGCGCCATACCCTATTGGCGTATCGCGCTGGAACACGATTTTGGCAGTCACTATCTCGAGCTAGGCACCTTCGGCCTCAGCACTGACAAGGCTCCCGGCGGCAACAACGCAACCGGTCTCACCGACCATGTGACCGATACCGCACTGGATGCCACCTATCTCTACAGCGGCAGTCCCGACAATATCGTGACCGGTTACCTCACCTACATTCGCGAAAACGAAGCGCTGGACGCGAGCCGCGTGCTGTTGGGGTCCAACGCCCACGACACCCTGTCCGCCTTCCGGATCAACGGCTCCTACAGCTTTCAAAATACCTTCACCGTCAGCGGCCAGCGCTTCGAAACCAGCGGCACCTCCGACGCCGCGCTCTATGGCGGCAGTCCCAACAGCTCCGGCTGGACCGCCGAGATCGCCTATGTTCCCTCCAGCCACGCCAAAAGCTGGTTTCCCGAAGGCATCAATGTCAGGCTGTCGCTGCAATACAACGCCTACGACGAATTCGACGGAACCAGCGCCCACGCCTCCGACAACAACACGCTCTATCTGCTGCTATGGCTCGCAGGGTGAGGCAGACGCTGCCGTCTTTCGTCTACTTCGCCCGCGAGACGAAAATGTAGCCGAAGCCGGTGGTGAGAAAATTCACGCCGAGCAGAATGCCCAGCACAATCACGGAAATCGCGGGCCAACCAGCCGCAATCAGGACTGCCATGACGACGCTGGCAATTCCGGAAATCAGCATGCCCATCCAGCCGGTGTGCGGGCGCATTTCGAACGCGAAGAAAATCTCGAACGCACCCTGGAACACGAACAAAACGCCGACCAGAAGCGTGAGCGCGACTTCGCCGGCGAGCGGGTTGAACAGGAGAAACACGCCGGTCCCAATGGACAGCAGGCTGAACAGCAGTGCGCCGAAGAACGGTCCGGTGCCGTGGATCGAAAACGATCCCGCGAACAGGAAGGCGCCTGCGAGGAGAAACACCCAACCGACGAGAAGGGCGGCCACCAGTGTCGAGATCAGCGGAAAGACGATTGCCGCAATCCCCAAAATCACCAACGCTATGCCGAGCCAGAACAGTCCGCGCGTCGAAGCGCGCACCCGGCTGTGAAACAGGCTGTCGCCCAAGGATGTGCCGGTCATCGTTTCCCCCGAGAGTTGAACCTGATCGTGTATCCCGATTCTGGATCTATGAACAATCGTCGCGAACTATCCGCCCGACCAAGAATCATCTTGCCTGAACGCTTCGAAAAATCCGGTGTCGAGCTTCCTATTTTATGTTGCTGGTCGAGCGGATGAATTCCGCCACCGCATCATGCAACTCCTGCAGCGATTGCTGATGAGCGTAAACCATGTGGCCGGACTGGTAGTAGTGATACTGGATGTTTTTCTGCAGGTTCAGCGGAATCGCTAATTGATGCATCTCGTACCAGCCCTCGTAATAGGGCGTGGCGAGATCGAAATAGCCGCCGTTCAGCATCACCTTCAAATTTGGGTTCTGCTTCATCGCATTGGCCAGGTCCGGCATCACGTTGGCGGCGCCGCGCCCGGGGAATTGGGAACCGGGCGCCTTGTGCCTGAAATCCCAGTCGCGGAAGGCGGGAATGGATGGAACGTAAAGCTTGCCCTGCCCATAGTTCAGCTGGTTGCGCACATAGGCATTGAACGCCGAAACATAGGCCGAGCTGATGGCCGCCGATTGCGGGTCATAGTCGGACCTTTCGCTCAACGGATCGAGCGTCGTCCCCGAGAAGCGGGTATCGAGCCGGCCGGTGGTCAGGCCACTGTCGTCCTGAAGGGTCTTCTCGAATTCGCCGCCATCGATGCGCAGATTGGCCTTGAGGATGTACCAGACGGGCAGGCCGGTGATCGCATGCAGCCTGTTCGCCACGTCGGCGCGGGCCTGGGGTGAAAGTGCTGCGCCGGCCCCAAGCGCCTGCGCATATGGGCCCATCGCAAAACGCTCGACGGACTGCACGAAGGCGGTCAGGTCCTTGGGCTGCTGCCCGGGAATCTTGTGGTGATACCAGGCGGTGGCCGCATAGGTCGGCAGCGCCAGTTGATACGGCAGATTGATGCCGGGATTGTTTTCCGGCCGGTCGACGGACAGATCGAAGTTCAGAATCTGCGACAGAAGAATCACGCCGTTGAAATCCGTGTCGTGCTCGGTTTCCAGATCGTTGACGACCACCGCGGATCGCGGCGTGCCGTAGCTTTCGCCGAACAGATATTTGGGTGAGTTCCAGCGGTTATACTTGGCGAGAAACTCTTCAATGAAGGTAGCGAAGGCCTGCCCGTCCACATCGACGCCGTAGAAGGCCTTCTCCTTGTCCTTGCCGGCGATGCGCGAAAAGCCGGTGCCCGGCGCATCGATAAAAACCAGATCGCTGGCATCGAGCAGGGTCTGGCCGTTGTCGATGAGCTGGTAGGGCGCGGCCGGGCTGTGCGTGTCGTCCGCCGTGACGACGCGCTTGGGGCCCCACGCGCCCATGTGCAGCCACACGGTCGAGGAACCGGGTCCGCCATTGTAGACGAAGGTGATCGGGCGCTTGTCGGGGGTTTCGCTGTTCTTTGCGTAATAGACGAAGAACATCGAGGCTTCCGCCGAGGATTCGTCCTCCTTCGCGTCGGGATTCTTCGCGCCGCCATTCTGGGCGGAATCGTTCCAGTTCAGGGGATGGACGACGAGCGTCCCCGCTATCGCCCTGTAGGAAAGCCCGCTCACCGTTCCGTCGGTAGCCACGTCTTCGGACTTGAAGAATTTGCCCGAATAGAGTTCGGCAGGTTTCGGCGCGTTGTTCTGCGGCTGCGGCGCCGCCGCGGCGAAGGCAACTGCCGCGACGACCACGACCGCCAGGGTTCCGGCAGCGATATGAGCGCGTTTCATGGTCTCTCCCCTTCGACCGGCTCCAGCGCCGGATCGTCTCCATTTCAAATTCATCACGGTCGCACGGCCCCACTTTCGATGGACATGCCCCATCGAGGCGCCAATACCCCGAGGGCAGATACTATCGCTTCCCGATCCTGCCGCAACCGTTTGAACGAGATGGTCGAGCGCGGCAAATTTCCCCCGCTTTCATCACGAAGGCTGTCTGACTCGCGAAGCGATCTGCGCGCCGAGAAGGGCAAAGTGCCTGGCGTTCCAGGTGAATATCGAATGCGCATTGGCCTTAAGAGCGCATTGTGCGATGATCGCATCATAGCAGATGCCACCGGAAATCCCGGCTGCTGCTGCGTTCTCCAGTACGCCGAAATACTCCTTTTCATTTAGCGCCACCAGCGTAAGGCGTTCGCGCACATTGCAAAGGAACAGCAAAGCCTCGTCGGAGCTTGCCCGATTTTTGCCGGGCATTCCTGTGACAACGGAATATACGTCCGCGAGGCAATGCGCTGCCGTGCAACCGGACGAAGGCTTTTGCCCGGAGAACAGCCGGACGCTCGGTTCATGGTGCTGGTGGTCGCCATAGAAGGCCGCAATCAGCACCGAAGTGTCCAGGAACGACTTCACGGGCCGAGCGCAGAACGACGGCGGCGGTGAAACAAGCCCACAATCTCCGAAGTGACGTGCTCGTCGTCCGCGAAAGTTGGAATTGGTGCGCGGGCAAATAGTGACGGCAATCCGAATCCGGCCGCGTTCGGCTGGTTCGCTTTCCGCCGCGCCTTGAGCTGAATCAGGGTGTCCAGACAGGGCTCGCATTGCCTTGGCCGCCGGGAGAGAAGAAGCTGCGGGGCGAGAGCGGTCGGGGATCATAGATGGCCGAAAATGTCTTCGACGCCCTCTCGGGCGGCGAGTCCGAAGATGGGACGGACACTGCGTCCCTATCCGGCCCGCATCCCTTCGCCGCGGCGCTCGCTGCCGACATGACGCGTCACGATCCTGAAGTGGGCGCCGAGACCGCGACCTTTCTGCGCCACCAGTCGGCGGTATTGCGGGCGCAGGAAGCGGCGCTCGAGGACGAGCGCAAAGGATTCGAGGCCGAATGGGCGCCGCGCCTGATCGGCGTGTGGCTGAAGATCGGCTTCCAGATTTTCACCGCCATGATCGCCACCGTTCTGGGAGCCGGTGCGGCTCTGATGCTGATCGACGCGGTCGATTCGCACTCGGTCATCGTCGATGTCTTCAAAGCGCCGGCTGCGATGGCGAATAGCGGACTGACAGGCGATGTCGTCGCCGGTGAGTTTTTGGACGAACTGACCCGGCTGCAGGCCGCCACCCGCAGCGCCGCCGTCAAACGCCGCCTGGACAACGACTGGACGAACGACATCAAGATCGACATTCCCGAAACCGGCATTTCCATCGGCGAGGTCGGCCGGCTGCTGCACCAACGGTTCGGCCACGACCTGCATATCGGCGGCGATCTCGTGCAGACCCAAATCGGCGGTTTGACGCTGACGGTGCGCGGCGATGGCGTGCTGCCCAAAGCGTTCGCCGGCAGCGCGGGCGATCTCGGCAAACTGACTACCGAGGCCGCGGAATATGTCTATGGCGAATCGCAGCCGGGGCTGTTCATCCACTATTTGACCGACGTGAACCGCAACGACGACGCCATCGCCTTCGCCAAGTCGCATTTGGCCCGCGCCAATGTCGCAGACCAGCCGGATCTGCTGAACTACTGGGCCGACGCGATCAGCGCCGAAGGTGGCCCTCACGCCCAGGCGAAGGCGCTGCCGCTGTGGCGGGAAACCGTGCGCATCCAGCCAAGTTATTGGGTCGGCTATAACAATATCATGTACGGCCTCAGTGGCCTCGGCGACGAGGAGGGCGTAGTCTTGGTCGGCCGGGAGATGATCAAGGCCGCCGGCGGCCGTCCCGGCAACGCGGCGGAATTCCATTACGGGGACTACGATAGTACGATTTTTGATATTCAGGCCCAGCGCGCCGAGTGGCTCGCCGACGTCGCGGCGACCGGCGGCACCACCGGGATTGCAACCGGGTCGGAGATACTGATCGTCGCACAGTTGGATGCGCAACTGCACGAGGTCGACACCGCACGCCTGAGGCTGACCACGGCGGTGTGGGATCCGAAATCTCATGCAGATGCTTCCGCTGCGGCCTATGCCCAGGCGCTGCTCGACGAAGAGGTGGGCGATCTGCCCGCCGCCGCCAAAGCCTGGGACGATTTCGCCGCCACCTATGCCGATCCGGTGGTGGCGACTGGAAATCCTGCATACATGTGCTGGGCGGCGCCGACCTGGCAAAGGACTGGCCAGCCCGCGAAAGCGGACGCAGCACTCGCAGCCCCGATGAAGGCGGTCGGTATCACGACCTTTGTCGATTGCTATCGCTTCCGCGGCGACGTGCTCGATCTGAGGGGCCACTGGAATGGCGCGCGAGACTGGTACGCGAAAGCGGTGAAGCTCGGCCCCGATATTCCGTCCGGTTATTACTCATGGGGAGCAGGGCTCGCCAGACACGGCGATCTCGCGGGCGCCGCCGCCAAATTCGCTGGCGCGAACCACGCCGGCCCGCACTGGGCCGATCCGCTGGAAATGTGGGGCGAGACATTGATGCGGCAGAACCGATCCGATCTCGCGCTCGCGAAATTCGCGGAAGCGGACACGCACGCGCCGAACTGGGGACGGCTGCATCTCAAATGGGGCGAGGCGCTGATATACGCGGGCAAGAAGGACGAAGCGAAGAAACAATTCTCGCTCGCCGTGTCGCTCTATCTTTCCGCCGCCGACAAAGCGGCCCTTATGAAATTGTCGGCGCGCCAAAATTGAATGCATGGGCCGCGCTCGAAGCGGCTATATCCGCTTTTGGCGCGAAGCGCACTTTAACCGATAACGCTTCCCTCCCGAAACAGACGTTGGTCGGGCCCACATGCTGGTCTCACCCACTGGCGGACTCGGTTGTTTGGTGAGTCCTTCGATGCGCAATTGCGTTGATGGATGTGTCATGCGCGGTGTCTAGTCTCGCAAGAGTCCGATGGGCATTCACCCTCGCAGCCGCAGCCTACAATCTGATCCGGTTGCAGAGGTTGATCGCCGCTGTGTGAAGAAAGTGCTGAAGGACAACAGCCGCGCCGGACGACATAATCGTTCATCGTGCTTCAACCCGTGAGAATACCGATCTCGCGCGTTATTTATTCAACTGCCTGCCAAGAGGGCAGCGGCGCCCAGGAATCAAGTCCACAATCCCATGCGCCGTCTGGACCATGTTTTCTCCCCATTAAGACGCACATTTATGGCACATTGGCACCAGGACGCAGCGAACGGGTTTCAGGACGACAGCGAACGGGTTTATCGCGAAGCCGGCGCTTGAGGCGTCACGGGCTTCGCGGTGCGTTTCACACGACAGATGCGGCGGGAGCCGCGCCAGACCTCGACGTCAAACTCTGCGCAAAGCGCGTAGGCTTTTTCGAGAGCCTTCAAATCGTCGGCGCATTCGCAGACTTCGGACGCGCAAGGACTTCCCTTATCGTCCAGAAAACAGAACCGATAGCTTGTCATGGCGGACTCTGTTCTCGCCTAGCGGAATGCGCGATCCTGGACTATTGTCGCCGCGCCCGAATCATGCCCCTTGTCGGCGCCGCGCGAGATTGCCCGTGGATCGTCCGCCCGGCCAGACCCTGCCGCTCGCGGCTCGTCGTTTCATCGCCGCCAAAGTCAAATAATAGGTACAGTTCCGTACACTGCGGGGCTGACCGCCAGCACGACAGAGGCTTTCGGTGCGGGAGATTGCAATTCAGATCGAAACGGCTCTCTGATGTGGCGGCAAATGGCATAACTGAAGAAGACAATACCGTCCGGTGCTGTCCGAATGGAACCAACAACTAATGGAGGATCGAGTGACATTACGCAGGTTCATCATCGAACGTGACATCCCGGCCGTGGGGTCGTTCGAACGCGAGCAACTTCGTGGCGCCGCGACAAAATCCAACGAGGTTCTGCGCGAACTCGGTCCCGATATCCAGTGGCTCGAGAGCTTTGTTGCCGACAACAAGACGTTTTGCGTCTATCTCGCGACCGACGAAGCGATCATTCAAAAACACGCGCAAATGAGCGGATTTCCCGCGACGAAAGTCACCGAAGTGCGCAAGACGATCGATCCGACGACCGCGGCCGCTTGAGGCACATCGCGGCATTGCCGCCGCCTCTCATAATGCGTATCCGAGTCTCAGCCATAGCATGCGCGCGTCCAGCAAATAGAACGATTCGCTTCCGAATTCGCTGGCGCTGACGGGCGGGCGCTGGTTTGTCAGATTCGTGCCTTCCAGCGACACTTGGTATCGTTCGAAGCGATAGCCCAGGGTTGCAGCGAGCGTGGTGTAGCCATCGACAGTGGCGACGTTCTCCTCGTCGAGGTAACGCCGCCCGATATAATTGACGACAACCGTCGCATTGAACCCCTGCGCTGGCGTGTAGAGAACGCCGCCGGAAACGAGAATGTGCGGCGAAAGCGGAAGCGCGTTGCCGGCGACATTGACGGTATTGGCACCGTCGAAGAACAGATATCGCCCGAACCGTGCATCGTGATACGCAAGATTCGTGGCCAAAGACAGATCGGGCGCGAGCGCATACCGCATCTCCAGCTCAACGCCCTTGAGTGTTTCAGCGGCTGCGTTGGTGAGAAAGCCGCTGGGGAGCGGGACCACCAGGTTCTGGAAATCCTCCAGAAACACTTCTGCGTCGTATGTGAGCGCCGCGCCGGTCAACGCGCCCTTTATACCCGCTTCATAGCTTTGCGCGGTTTCGGGCAGAAGGACCGTGGGCTGATAATCGGGGCCGAAATCCTGCGCCGAGGGTTTGAAGGCATTGCGATAGTCCGCATAAAGCACGGCTTCGTCGTTGCCGTCCTTCCAGGCGCGATAGCTCGCGCCGATTGTCTCCGTCGGGCGCACGACATTGCGGTTCGAGGTCTCGGCCGAATAGGAGACCGGTGGGGTGAGAAGACGATCCGTCGCGTATTGGTGTTCGAAGGTTTCGTTGATCCTCAATCCGCCGATCACGTCCCAGCGGTCGTCCGGCTTCCAGTCCGCCTGGACATACTGCCCCATGAACAGCCGCTTGTCGTTGACGCTGCCCACCTCGTTCGCCGGCAGATCGTCGGTCGATGGCGGCAACACCGAACCGTTCAACGGCACCGTATAGGCGCCGTTGTCGTTGAGCGTGGACTGCCGGCCGTAGCCATAGAGCAGGTCGCTGCCGAAGATCACCGTCAGATGGTCGATCCGCTCATTGGTGATGTGGGTGTCGAAATAGCCGTCGTTGATGAGGCGGTGCTGGTCCTGCGTGTCCGCCGTGCCGCTCAGATCGGGATGCAGGAACGCGCTGATGTAGACGATGTCGGAATGGGCATAGGAGGCGAGCGTCTCCCAGGAGCCGAGGCTGGTCGGTTGCGTCCAGCCCAGCACGCCCCGGTATTTGTTCTCGTCGATCGCGGCATTGGCGGGATTGAAATTGGCATTGATGGGGGTGAGATCGGTCAAACCCGCGCCCTGGCGGACAACCGGACTTGGCGGCACATCGCGCACGATTGTCACGTCCGCATCGAAGCGCAGCGTGCCCGGACCGATGTCGTCGGTGGCGCGATAGAGGAACTGTCCGTCGGAAACATTCTCGCGACGGTCGGCAAAGCCAAGACTCTGGCCGTCGAGAGAAAGCGAGTCGCGAAAATCGTCCGTTCCCGGAAGCGCCATCGAGAGATCGCCGCGTACCGAACCGTAGCTGCCGCCTGCGAGGTCGGCCTGCTGGGAGGCTTGTCCGGCCGGATAGTGCAAAACCTGCACGACGCCGACGAACGAGGTCGCGCCGAACATCACAGGCGCCGCTCCCTTGAGCACTTCGATGCGATCCACATCGGTCAGATCCAGCGTCGAGATGGCGGGGTTGAATGCGCCGCCCCAGGGTACGCCGTCGACCACCAGTAAAAAGGCGTCGAATTCGTGCAGCCCCCAGAATGCGGGGACCGAGCTCGAAGGCCCGGCATCGCCGCCGGCCGGCGCTTCGACACCGGGTACAAGGCTCAGACTCGATTGCAAATCCCATGCGTCTCGGCTGCGCAATTCGCTTCCCGAAACGACGGAAATGTCGGCCGGAACACGGTCGACGGCTTCCGGAGTTCTGGTTGCCGTCACCACCACCTGCTCAATACCCTGTCCGGTCTGTGCGGCGGCGGCGGTTGCAAACAGACAAGCCAGGAAAACCGTAGGGAAAAATTGCCTTTTCATGAGTCCCCGCAAACTCTGGCGCCGCAACACATAGCGGCGGCATGTTTCGCACACATCTTTTGAATTGCGCAACGGTCTCGAATTGTCATTCACGCTCGCGCACGGGCGACTGGCCAACGGGATTAAATCCCCGCAACTGCGCGAACCCGTCCAGTTTCATGCGCTCCGAGCGGAAACGGTTTACGGCTGCGGATTCGTCGGCGTAGCCGATCGCCATGCCGCAGAAGAGCAGCAGCCCCGGCGGGGTTTGCAGAAAATCCGCCACGAAGCGATTGTAGATCGACCAGCATTCCTGCGCGCAGGAATGAAGGCCCTGTTCGCGCAGCAGCAGCATGACGTTTTCCAGATACATGCCGAGGTCGGACCATTGCGGCGGACCCATGCGCCGGTCCAGATAGCAGAACAGCCCCACGGGCGCGCCGAAGAATTCGTAGTTGCTGCGGAACCATGCGAGCCGCGCCGCCTTGTTGCCACGCGGGATACCGATCTCGCCATACATCGCCTCGCCGACTTCGAAGCGCTGGCTGCGGTGTGGCTCCCACAGATTCTGCGGGTAAATGCGATATTCGAGCGGGTCAGGCGATGGGTTCGTCGCAAGGCGCTCGCGCATGCAGGCCCTGAATTGCGCCAGCGGCTCGCCCGTCAGCACATAAGGCCGCCAGGGCTGCAGATTGCCGCCGGAGGGTGCGCGGGCCGCCTGTTCCAGCACGCCGCGCAACACATTTTCCGCCACGGGTTGATCCAGAAAGGCCCGCACGGAACGGCGTGACGCGATGGCTTGAGAAACAATCATGGACGGCTCTGCTCCGAAGGAGACGGGGCGGTTGTGACCGCGTAGAGTGCCTATTATGGCAGAAGAGGAAAGCCACCCCGAAATTCGGCGATCGGTGCGACGGCTTTGCGAGCAGTTTCCCGGCAGCTATTGGCGCGCGCTGGATCGCGAACGCAGCTATCCGGGCGAGTTCGTGGCGCGGCTGACGGCGGAAGGGTTCCTGAGCGTACTCATTCCGGAAGCGTTCGGCGGCTCGGGTCTTGGCGTAAGCGCGGCCATCGCCATCCTGGAGGAAATTCACCGCTCCGGCTGCAACGGCGGCGCGGCCCATGCCCAGATGTACACAATGGGCACGCTTCTTCGGCACGGAAGCGAGGCGCAGAAACGACGTTACTTGCCTGAAATTGCCGCGGGCCGGCTCAGGCTCCAGGCCTTCGGCGTAACGGAACCGACCAGCGGCACTGACACCACTCGCATCGCGACCTTCGCGCGGAAGGCCGGCGACCGTTACATTGTTAACGGCCAGAAAATCTGGATCAGCCGCGCCGAACATTCCGATTTGTTGCTGCTGCTTGCGCGCACCGCGCCGCGCGAACAGTTGGCAACGCCGACGGACGGGATGAGCGTCTTCCTGGTCGAGATCGCACAGGCAGTCGGGAAAGGTCTGACCATCAGGCCCATCCGGACGATGATCAACCACGCCACTACAGAGTTGTTCTTCGACAGTCTCGAAGTGCCGGCGGAAAACCTCATTGGCGAAGAGGGCAACGGCTTTCGCTACATTTTGGATGCCATGAATGCGGAGCGCATTCTGATCGCGTCGGAATGCATCGGCGACGGGAAATTCTTTGTGGATCGCGCAGCCGCCTATGCGCGTGACCGCTCCGTTTTCGGTCGTGCCATCGGCGAAAACCAGGGCGTGCAGTTTCCCATAGCGCGCGCCCATGTGCAGGTCTGCGCGGCAGACGAGATGGTGAAGAAGGCGGCGAAGCTGTTCGATGCCGGCGAACCTTGCGGCACGCAAGCCAACATGGCGAAGCTGCTGGCGTCCGAAGCCTCCTGGTTCGCCGCCGACATGTGCGTGCAGACGCATGGCGGGTTCGGTTTCGCCGAGGAGTTCGACATCGAGCGCAAATTTCGCGAAACCAGGCTCTATCAGGTGGCGCCCATCTCGACCAATCTCATCCTCAGTCACGTGGCGACGCACGTGCTGGGTTTGCCAAAATCGTTCTAGGTCATGGCAATTGCGTTACATCTCAGACAATGGATCGGGCGTACCGAAACCACCGAGGACGTCGCGTCTGCCGGCCAGATCGCCGGGCTTGCGGCATTGCTGGATTACGAGGCGCCGCCATGGCGGACGGGCGAAGTTCCGCCGCTGGGGCACTGGCTCTATTTTCTGGCGCGGGCGCGGCAGTCCGAAATCGATGCGGACGGGCATCCTCGCCGCGGCAGCTTTCTGCCACCGATCACGCTGCCGCGGCGCATGTGGGCCGGAAGCCGCATCGTCTTTCGCACCGCGATCGAAATCGGCGCCGCCATGACACGGCGATCCACAATCGCCGACATAAAGGCGAAAACCGGCGCCAGCGGCGAAATGATTTTTGTCACCGTCCGCCACGAGATCGCCACCGCCAGCGGGACGGTCCTGACGGAAGAGCACGACATCGTCTTTCGCGATGCGCCCCGAGACGCGCAAGCGTCGGGGGCAGCGGCGGCGCGCGAGGAAACGCAACGCCTCTGCGAACATGCGCGACGGGTGACGCCGGATCCGGCGCAGCTCTTCCGCTTTTCCGCGCTGACCTTCAACGCGCACCGGATCCACTACGATCGCGATTATTGCAGAAACGTCGAAGGCTATCCGGGACTGCTCGTGCAGGGGCCGTTCACGGCGATGCTGCTGATGGACCATTTCCTGCGCACGCGGCCCGATGCCCTGGTCGAGCGTTTCCATTTTCGTGCTCGGCGCCCGCTTTATGACACTGCGCCGTTCGATTTGTGTTTTGCCACCGCTTCCGATGGCGCCGATTTGTGGGCCCTCGATCGTCAAGGCCAGGTGGCGATGGTTGCCCACGTCGTGGCGACATGATGAACTGACGCACAATCGCAAAGGGAGAATTTCATGGGCCGCGCGATCCACATGACGCAGGAGCTGGAAGCATATCTGGCGCAATTCGGCGCCCGCGAACATCCCGCACAAACCCGCTGCCGCGAAGAAACCGCCAAACTGCCCATGGCCATGATGCAGATCAGCCCGGAACAGGGCGCCTTCATGGCGCTTATTGCGAGACTCACGGACACGAAGCGTTATCTCGAGATTGGCACCTTTACCGGCTACAGCGCGCTTTCGGTGGCGCTCGCATTGCCGCGGGACGGGCGAATCGTGGCTCTCGATGTCAGCAGGGAGTTCACCGATCGCGCCCGGGGGTACTGGAAAGACGCCGACGTCGCCTCGAAAATCGACTTGCGCCTTGCGCCGGCGCTCCAATCGCTCGACGCCATGATCGCAGCCGCCGAGACCCCATTCGATCTTGCGTTTATCGACGCCGACAAGACCAATTACGATGGCTACTATGAGCGCGCGCTGAAACTGGTGCGCACGGGCGGACTGATCATGCTCGATAATATGCTGTGGAGCGGCGCCGTTGCCGATCCGGCTGTTTCCGACGACAATACCAATGCCATCCGGGCGCTGAACCGCAAGATCCATGACGATGCCCGCGTTGACATGGCCCTGGCTGCCGTCGGCGACGGGGTGATGATGGCACGGAAGCGGTAAGGCGGCCCGCGGAGGGGCTTGCGGGCGGCGCAGGGGGGGACCATGCTTCGTCCGATGGCCGAGGAACCCATAGCGTTCCTCCGCGCGAGCCCCCGCCCGGCCGCGCGGACAGCATCGTGGGGCGGCGCGCCCGACGTGCGATTCGAGCGCCTGGAGCTTGATCGTATTCTCAGGCTTTACGGCCGGATGGTGGCGGCAGGGGAATGGCGCGACTACGCGATCGATTTCCTCGAAGACCGCGCCGTGTTCTCCGTTTTTCGACGCGCGAGCGAAGCGCCTTTGTTTACCATTGAGAAGCGTCCGGAATTACAACTTCGGCAGGGACAGTATGTCGTGCTGACCACGACCGGCCACGTGCTCAAGCGCGGCCACGAGCTGGCTCAGGTGTTAAAGCTGTTCGACCGCAAGCTGATAAAAGCGGTGTAACTGCGCGTGGCGCAGATGAATCCCAGTCTCCCTCAAGACGAGGGAAAACGATCCGTGGAGGACGCCGTGAAATCGACGCTGATTGCCGCAATGATTTTGGCGCTTGTGACGACTGCCGCTTTGGCGGGAGACAGGCCGCAATACGGTGACTGGGGTTTCGATACGGCAGGCGCCGATTTCAAGACGAAACCCGGCGATGATTTTTTCCGGTATGCCAATGGCGCATGGCTCGACCGCACGCAAATTCCTGCTGACAAGCCGGGCTATTCGCTGCGGCTCGCGATGACCGATACGGTTGAGGCGCGATTGCACGCGCTGATGGAAAACGCAGGTGCGAAAGCGGCCCACGAACCCTCCGATCTCTCGGGCAAGGTCGGGGCGTTCTACAAGGCATTCATGGACGAACAGCGCATCGAAGCGCTGGGCGCCAGGCCGATCGCACCTGAACTCGCCGCTGTGCGCGCTGCCGGCTCGCGTTCGGCGTTCGCCCGGCTGATGGGGCAGGGCACGGTGGATTTCGAGCCCGCCATCTTCAATCTCTCGACAGATGTCGATCTGAAAGATCCCAAACGCTACGCGGTTTACATCAGCCAGGGCGGATTGGGCCTGCCGGATCGCGACTATTATCTGCAGCCGGATTTCGCGGCGGCGAAGGCGGCGTACGAGACATACGCGGCGAAATTGCTCGACCTCATCGCGTGGCCGAATGCGCAAACCTCGGCCAAAGACATCGTCGAATTCGAAACGAAGATCGCGCAGGCCAGCTGGACCCGGGCGCAGGACCGCGACGTCGAGGCAACCTATAATCCGATGTCGATCGCAGAACTCCAAGTACTCGCACCCGGCGTCGACTGGAAGGCTTATCTGGCAGGCGCCAGTCTTTCAGACCGCGTTCGCGTTATCGTCGCGGAGAAAAGCGCGTTTCCGAAGATCGCCGCCGTTTTGGCCGCCGCACCCATCGAGACCATTCGCGCATGGCTCGCCTTTCATGTCGCGGACAGCGCGGCGCCTTATCTCTCGCGGAACTTCGCGCAAGCGTTTTTCGAGCTGCATCAAAAAACCCTGGCGGGCCAGAAGGCGCAGGAGACGCGCTGGAAGCGGGCGATCCACGCTGTCAGCGGCGGCGATTGCGGCGCCAGCCCGGGCGATTGTTTCGGTACGTTGAACTGGGGCGTCGGACAGCTCTACGCGGCGGCGTATTTTCCGCCGGAGGCCAAAGCCAAAATCGAAGACCTGGTGCTGCATCTGAAGGCGGCCTATCGTGTTCGTCTCGAAAACAATGACTGGATGGGTCCCCGGACCAAAGAAGAGGCGTTGAAGAAGCTCGACACCTACAACATCAAGGTGGGCTATCCCGCCCATCCGCGCGATTATTCGAAGGTCGTCATCCGCGACGACGACCTCGTCGGCGACGTGCGCCGCGCCGCGCGGGCCGATTGGGCGTTCTATGTCGGCCGGCTCGACGGCCCCGTCGATCGCGACGACTGGTCGATGACGCCGCAAACCAACGATGCCTATAACGGCTCGCTGCGCGACATCGTCTTTCCCGCAGCGATTCTGCAGGCGCCCATGTTCGACGCCGCCGCCGACCCGGCCGTCAACTACGGCGCCATCGGCGGCGTGATCGGTCACGAAATGACGCATGGCTTCGACGATCAGGGCCGCAAAATCGACGCCGATGGCGCCTTGCGCGACTGGTGGACGCCGGAAGACGCAAAGAAGTTCGAAGCCCGCGCGGCGATGCTGGGAAAACAGTATTCGCAATTTCAGCCGCTGCCCGGTGTCCGTGTGAACGGCGCGCTGACGATGGGCGAGAACATCGCCGATCTCGGCGGCCTTACATTAGCACTCGACGCCTATCATGCCTCGCTGCAGGGCAAGCCCGCGCCCGTCATCGGCGGCCTGACAGGCGACCAGCGGGTGTTCCTGGGCTGGGCGCAGGCGTGGCGTGGAAAAGTGACGGACGACTACGTCAAGCGCCAGGTGGTGAGCGATCCGCATAGTCCCAGGCAGTTTCGTGTCAACGGCGTCGTGCACAATATCGACGCTTGGTACGCCGCATTCGACGTGAAGGCCGGCGACAGGCTTTACGTGACGCCGCAGGAGCGCGTGCACATTTGGTGAGGCGAGGCAGCGTTAATCGCTGGACAAGTTCGCCGGGGCTCTTGTAACTCTCGCGTCATGGACAAGCGACAATTCAACGTCCGCAGCATCCTGGCCGACGAGGCGCCGAAGGATGTTCCGGTTACCGTCAAGGGCTGGGTGCGCACCCGGCGCGACTCGAAGGCGGGCATTTCGTTCGTGCAACTGTCGGATGGATCGTCGTTTCAGCCGGTGCAGGTGGTGGCGCCCAATACGCTGCCGAATTACACGGAAGAAGTGCTGAGACTGACGGCGGGCTGCGCCGTGGAGGCGAGCGGCACGATCGTGCCGTCGCCTTCGAAAGGTCAGCCGTTCGAGATGCAGGCGAGTGCCATTCGTGTAGTCGGCTGGGTGGACGATCCGGACACCTATCCGATCCAGCCCAAGCCGCACTCGCTCGAATTCCTGCGCGAGGTGGCGCATCTGCGCCCGCGAACGAACGTCATTGCGGCGGCGACGCGGGTTCGCCATACGCTTGCGAAAGCGATTCATCGCTTCTTCGACGAGAACGGGTTTCTCTGGGTCAACACACCGATCATCACTTCGTCGGATGCGGAAGGGGCGGGCGCGCTGTTCCGGGTTTCCACCCTGGACCTGGCCAACCCGCCGCGCACGAAGGAAGGCGGCGTGGATTTCGGCCAGGATTTCTTCAATCGCGAGGCGTTCCTGACGGTGTCGGGGCAGTTGAATGTGGAGGCATACTGTCTGGCGCTGTCGAAGGTCTACACCTTCGGGCCGACATTCCGCGCGGAGAACTCCAACACCAGCCGACATCTGGCCGAGTTCTGGATGATCGAGCCGGAAATCGCGTTCGCGGATCTGTCGGACAACGCAACTTTGGCGGAACGCCTGCTGAAGTCGGCCTTCGAGACGCTGCTGAAGGAACGCCATGACGATCTCGCCTTCTTCGACGAGCGCATCGAGAAAGGGTTGGTGGCAAAGCTTGAGGGAATCGTCGGTTCCGAATTCGTGCGCATGGAGTATGGCGAGGCCGTTGCGGTGCTGGAGCGGGCGAAGGAGACGTTCGAATTTCCCGTGAAGTGGGGCGTCGATCTGCAATCGGAGCACGAGCGTTACCTCACCGAAAAGCACGTGAAGAAGCCCGTGGTGCTCATGAATTATCCCAAGGATATCAAGGCGTTCTACATGCGGGTCAACGATGACGGCCGAACGGTTGCGGCGATGGACGTGCTGGCGCCGGGGATCGGCGAGATCATCGGCGGCAGCCAGCGCGAGGAGCGGCTTGATGTGCTGGACGCGCGCATGAAAGAGCGCGGCATCGATACAGAGCACTATGCCTGGTACCGCGATCTGCGCCGCTACGGCACGGTGCCCCACGCGGGCTTCGGCCTCGGTTTCGAGCGCACCTTGGCCTATGTCACGGGCCTCGCCAACGTGCGCGACGCCATCCCCTTCCCGCGAACGCCCGGCAACGCGAAGTATTGAGGGGATTGATCTCGGCGGCTCCTGCAGCCGGAAAAACGCCGACTCTATTCCAGCTCCGTTTGCCCCAACGACGCATCGTTGGCGAGCTCGAAGGTCACGGAGGCGACGGCCTTCGTGACAAACTCCAGCACAAAGCGATCATTGTTCGACAGATTATCGCACCAGCGATGCGGCTGGTCGACGCAGCCGCCATTGAAACCCGGAACGTTGCCTTCGAAGTTTCCCAAAAATCCGCCCCAAAGTTGGACTTCCCAGTGTTTCTTGCAGCAATCCTGTTGCGTCAGGATTCCGGAATTCGGAATTCCCGCCAGACTGAACGAATTCGAATCGGTGCCGTCGTTTCCAAATCCCGCATTACGGGATTCGATTCCCACCGAATGGAAATATTCGGCGAAATCCTTGTTGCCAACTCTGGAGTCGGGAACAACATTGGGCGGAAAACGATTGACGTTGCCGGCATTGGCAGGATCGGCAACCAGAATGGCGAAATTCGGCGTCGCCGTCACGTCCACATCGATATCGAAAACAATCCGGTGCAGCGCCTTGGCAGTCAGCGTTCTTGTATAGTGGTGGGATCCCAGCAACCCCAGTTCCTCGCCACCGAACCAGATGTAGCGAAGCCGGTTATGCGTCCGCGTCCGCGCCATCTTCAAGGCGATTTCAAGGATGGTCGCGGAGCCGGAGGCGTTGTCCAGCATCCCCGCGCCGTAGATGGAATCGAGATGCGCATCGACAACGATCACATGGTCCGCGTCGCCAAAGGGCGAGTCGGCGATCACATTGTAATCGATGTCGGATCTTTGACGCGCGCGGATGTCGAGATGTACTTCGGGCGCGTGACCGCCGTCATATTGCCGGGTCAAATCCGCACCCACCGCGTGGGAGATAACCCCCACCACCGGAATGCTTGCCGAATCGACCAGCCGGGCCTGAAATGCGCCGCCGTCAAGACGCTCCTGGCGGCCCGCTTCATCAGGTGTCCCTTCGCTGTTGGCGATAACAACGGCTGCCGCACCCGCGGCTTCGGCGTTCGCCACCTGCGTGTCGAAGGCGCAGGACCCGCGCTCGACCAGCGCGATGTGTCCGCGGATGAAGCCGACGAAATCGCCGGCCGAACAACCGCTGCCGGAGCCGCCGGCGCCGTCGCTGCCAACCGGCTGCACGCGCGCCGTCACGGTGCCGCTACCGGAAAGCCGGGCGACAAACCAGTCCCGCGAAATCGTGTAATTTTGGGTAGCCGTGCCGAAGACCGGAACGCCGGTAACGCTGAAACGGGTCCAGCGGTAGGGCTGTATCGTAACCCGGTAGCCGGCGCGACGCATCAACGCGGCGACATAATCGACGGATGCCCTGTATCCGGGCGTACCGGTATTGCGGTTGCCATGACCCAGGGTGCCAGGATTTTGATCCGCAATCTTCTGGAATGCCACGAGATGACGCCAGAGCGGCTGCTGCTGTATGCACGCCGTGAGCCTGACTGCGGTATCGTTGACGCGCGCTTCGCACAGCCCGTTGGACGGCGCCGCCGCTACCGGGCCCGAAACGCCGAAGCCCAAGGCGATACACGCCAACAATGCCCGGCTCGTTCCGGCCTTGTTCAAATCGGTCACCTCTGTTCATCGGAAGACGGCTGATCGAAACAGGCAAGCCGATGGGTGCGTCTTGGCTATGTAAGCCGTCATCGACATCGTTGTAAACGGCGACAGTCGCAGACGCTCAATCCCGGCGGAAAGGCATTTTCTGCACCGTCGTCCTGCGAGAGTTTCTGCGGCATCCAGCCGCCAGGCGATGCTCGCTGGAACCGAGCGCCCGATCTGAGGGTTGTGGCTGAAGGGCCGGTCGTTCGGCTAAGAGGTTGCTGGGTCACATCAGACATAACCGCAGAAGGGCGAAACCCATGACCAAGTTTCCCGCGCGAATGGTCGGCCTCGTGCTGACGTGTTGCCTTCCGATCGTTCCTCAGGCGTACGCCGCGAGCGAAAAAATCATTTATTCCTTCAAGGGTGGCAGTGATGGAGCCAACCCCTATGCCGGCCTGATCGCCACGGGCGGCAAGTTCTACAGCACCACGACAAACGGCGGCGTGGGCAATGGTACCGTGTTCTCGTTGACACCCGGGGGTGCGGAGAAAGTGGTCTACGCTTTCAAGGGATTCGCCGACGGAGCGTTTCCCGATTCAGGGCTGCTTCCAATAAACGGTTCGTTTTACGGCACCACGCCGATTGGCGGCGGCAGCGGCTGCGGCGGCAATGGTTATGGCTGCGGCACAGTCTTCTCGTTGACGCCGGCGGGTGCGGAGAAAGTCGTGCATTCCTTCAAGGGAGGCAGCGACGGGGCCGCTCCGCATGCCGGCCTGAGCGACGTCAGTGGCACGCTCTATGGCACGACGCTTTATGGCGGCACGGGGCCCTGTAACGCGAATTTGCCCGGATGCGGCACGGTGTTTTCGGTTACCCCCGCAGGTGCGGAAAAGGTCGTGCACGACTTCAAGGGTGGCGCCGACGGAGAGAACCCGAATGCGGCGCTGCTCAACGAAGCCGGAACGCTGTATGGTACCACTTTGAATGGAGGCATCAACGGCAACTACAAGAACTTCGGGACGGCGTTTTCGGTGACGACGGCCGGCGCCGAGAAGGTTGTGTACGCGTTCGTCCCCGCCAACGGAGAGGCGCCGGCGAGTGCGCTGAGTAACGGCGGCACACTTTACGGCACCGCGCTGTACGCCGGCAGCGGCCATTGCAGCAATGCGAATGCGCCGTCTGGTTGCGGCACCGTGTTTGCGGTGACGAAAGCCGGTGTGGCGAAGGTCATCCATTCGTTCCAGGGCGGCAGTGACGGGGCAATCCCTTACGCAGGCCTGATCGGCGTGGGCGGGAAGCTATACGGCACGACCGAGTCGGGAGGGGGAACGGGTTGCGGCGGCAGCGGCTGCGGTACCGTTTTTTCAGTAACCCCAAGCGGCACGGAGACCGTACTCTATTCCTTCAAGGGTGGCAGCGACGGGAATTTTCCCTACGCCCGGCTGTATAACGATGGGGGCACGCTCTACGGCACGACCGAGCAAGGCGGAGGATCCGCCAATTGCAGCGGCGGTTGCGGTACGGTGTTCTCGATAACGCCGTAAACGACGAGGCGCGATGGGCCGGAACGCCTAGCGGGATTGCGGTGATGCGCTATTTCCAAAATAGCCTTCACGCGCGTTCCGGCCGCCTACGCCGTCACCCAGTTCTCGATCTTCAATCCCGGCACGCGGCGGAATTCGCGCTCGTTGTTGGTGACGAGGACAAGTCCGGATGTCCGCGCGTGTGCGGCGATCCAAAGATCGTTGTTTCCGATCATGCGCCCCTTAATTTCGAGAGCTGCCCGGATGATGCCATAGGCCTGCGCGGCACCGTCGGGAAGCGGGAGAACCGAAATTGCGCCGGCGAGTTCGGCGAGGCGACGCATTGAGAGGATGCGATTCTCGCTTTTCTCGGCGCCATAAAGCAGCTCGCCATAGGTTATAACCGACAGCGCGGCCTCGCCCGGGTCGAGCCGTTCGAAACGCGCGCGAATGTTTGCGGGCCTGTGCGACCGGATATAGATGCAGATGTTCGTGTCCAGCAGGAATCGCGCCGGCATCAAAGCCCTTTGCGCGTCTGCGGCGCCGAATCAATCCGTTTCGCGGGTAACAGGTCGTCCGGCAGCGCGGCAAGAAGATCGAAGGCCCTCGCCATGCCGTCTTTGGTTTCGCGCAAGACGATTTCGTCGCCGCGGCGAAATATCTCCACTTCCCTGCCGCGAAGGCGGAATTCCTTCGGCAGCCGCAAGGCCATGCTGTTGCCGGATTTGAACAGGCGCGCAGTAGTCATGACCGCTCTCCTAACGTATATACATGAAGATATATACATCCTCTGCCGCGCGCGTGCAAGGCATGGCTCGATTCCCGGTTTCCACGTCCGGCGGATTTCGCTTTATCCCGATGCGCTCACAGGAAAGATACGATCGCGAAAGTGTAGGAGAGAGAGCATCTTGGTGACAGGCAGCCAGAGGTACCCTAAATTGGCGTCGAAAAGAGAAGCCGTTCAACCAATCGCCAATCATGACCGACACCCCGCCGGATCGCCTCTGCGTCAATGCCAAGAGCGCCTTTTATGACGAGGCCGTCCTCAAGCGCGGCGTCGGCGTGCGCTTCAATGGCGCCGAGAAGCACAATGTCGAGGAGTATTGCGTGAGCGAGGGGTGGGTGAAGCTGACGGTCGGCAAAACCGTCGACCGTGCGGGCAATCCGATGACGGTGAAGTACAAAGGGACGGTCGAGCCTTACTTCGAAGACCTGGCGCACGCTGCAACAAGCGAGAGCTGAACAAGAAGAAATTCCCCCGGCTCGGGGAATCTGGGGTAGACCTCACGCGTTCGCGTTTCGCCACGCAAACCGCCAAAGAAAAAGGCCCCGATGTCGCCATCGGGGCCCGGTATTCGTCTTTCCTAGCGGCGGTTGCCCATCAGCCTGAGCATGAACAGAAACAGGTTGATGAAATCGAGATAGAGCTTCAACGCGCCGAAAATCGCCTTGCGACCGGCAACCGTGCCGTCGTCATTGGCGACATACATCTCCTTGATGTTCTGCGTGTCGTAGGCCGTGAGCCCAGTGAAGATGAGAACGCCGGCGACCGAAACAATCCATTGCATCATCGCGGAGTGGAGAAACATGTTCACCACCATCGCGATCATGAGACCGATCAGCCCCATGAACAGGAACGAGCCGAAGCCGGTCAGATCCCGTTTCGTGGTGTAGCCCCACAGGCTCATGGCGCCGAACGTGCCGGCGGTGATGAAGAACACTTCGCCCACGCTGGCGCCGGTATAAAGCAGCAATACGGGCGCCATTCCGATTCCCATCAGCGCGGCATAAACCCAGAATGTCGCTCGCGCCGCCGGAAGGCTCATCCGGCTGATGCGGAACGACAGAAACAGCACAAGGCCCAAGGGGGCCAGAAGCGCGATCCAGCCGAGCATGCTCATCCCGATTCGTCCCGTTGCGGGGTCGATATGGAAGAACAGATTGCGGATTTGCGGGATGTTGGCGGTCACCCAGGCGGTGGCGCCGGTCAGGGTCAGGCCCACCAGCATGTAATTGTAGACCCGCAACATGTAGGCGCGCAGCCCGGCGTCGATGACGCCGGCCGCGGCGGTCTGGCCGCGCAAAACGGGATTGTTGTAGTCAGCCATCTGGCAGAAACCTCCGAAGGTCCGGAATGGACCGGCGACCCCTAATATCGGATTTGCCGGGGGCCGGATCAAGCCGGCATTGCGCAATGGGCTAACAAGCGGTTCTGCCGGGCGCTCAAAGGCTCGCCGCCGGGGGCGCGGCCAGCGGCGGCCGGCCATTTGTGTTCGGCGGACAGCGCCCGCGGCCAAGGATCTCGTTCAGCTCCGCGCCGGTGAGAATCAGAATCATCGAGAGCCAGATCCAGGTCATGAAGCCGACGGCGGCGCCCAGGGAGCCGTAGGTCTTGTTGTACGAACCGAAATTCGCGGCATAGTAGGAAAACAGCATCGACACGCCGATCCACAACACAGAGGCGCTTGCGCTGCCCCAACTGATCCAGCGCCAGGGCACATCGCGACGTGCCGGTCCGAAGCGATAGAGGAACGCAATCGCCAGAGTCAGCAGTAGCCACAAGGCCGGCCAGCGCGCGATGTCGAGAAGGGTAGCAAACGGCCGGTCAAGGCCGATGGTTACCAGCGGCAGAAGCAGCATCGCTGCGAGCGCTGCGAGCACGAAGATCAGAAATCCGCCGGTCATTGCCAGCGAGACGGCATTCAGCCGCAGGAAGCCGCGCGTTTCCTTTTCGTTAAGCACGATGTTCAGGGCGTCAAACAGGGCCTTCATCCCCGCATTGGCGCTCCAGACCGCGGCGAGCAAGCCGCCGGCAAAGGCCAGACCAAGCCGGCTTTGCCCCGCCGCCGCTACATGCTTGACCTGCTCGCCGATGATTTCGAGCGCGCCTGCGGGAAAGACCGCCGAAAGATTGGCCAGATGCTCCGCAATGCTGCGCGCGTCGGCTATGAGTCCGTAGACGGAGACGAGGGCCGCAATGGCCGGAAACGCCGCCAGCAGCACGAAAAAAGTGACGCCGGCAGAGATGGCGAAAATGCGATCGTTGGAGCTGGCACGGTAAAGCGCCAGCGCAATGGCGAATGGTCCTTGCGGGCGCTGTGGCGAAATTTCCTGGCTTCGGGCGTTACGCGGCGCTCCTAAATTTTCGCCAACGCGCTGTCCGGCGCGCTCGCGGCGCGCGGACCATAAAACGCGCAACGCGGTGACAACGACCAGCGCTGCAAACCGCGATGCGCCTCTTCCGTTTCTTTGCCGTGACGCCAACGTGCCTGGTTCAGGTTCCCAGCGTTCCCGATTGTCCATCGCGCTTCAGGCCGGATTGCGGTGCGTCACCGGTCAGAATGTCGCCGGTTCTCGCGCGCTGACCGACCGTGGAACCGGAAGGCGGCCCCTTGGTCGCGTGCTTTACTTCTTCTGTGGCTGCGTCGTAGGCATGTTCTGCGGTGGTCTTGAGTTTTTCATATTCCGCTTGGGCAGCGCCACCAACCTGCGATTTCAGCCCGGCGCTGGCTTCGCCCATCAGTTCGCTTTCCGTCTGCGTTACGGGAAGAAGTGTTGCCAGAGCCGCGCCGAGCGCGAGCCCGAGGCCCGCCAGAATCAGCGGTTGTTCGCGAACAAGGTTGGTCAAGGTTGTTCCTGCCTCATTGGCGGCATCGCCCACGCGGTCTGCCATATCCGATGCCGAATCGACCACCGACGCCGCTGCGCCGGTCACGTGCGAAGCCGCACCGGAAATGCCGCTGGCTGCCGTAGCGGCAAGATCGGAGCCCTTGTCCACGGCGTCATGCGCGAAATCGCCAACTTTCGACGTCGCAGACGTTATGGTGTTCGCGATGCCGTCCGTGACGTGTTGCGAACCGTTTGAAGCCTCGGTTGAGGAATAGCGCGCGCCCGAATATCGCGTCCCGGGTGTACCGTAGCTCGTGCGATGCGAGCGGGCCTTGCGGTTTCGCGGTTTGCCGCTCGAACCGGCACTCACCGCAAGCCAGACGAGGCCGCCGCCAATCATGGCGCAAGGAAGCGGATTCTTGCCGATCTGGCGCCCCAGACCGGTGAGCATCTCGCGTCCTGTCTCCCAACTGAGGAATTCATCGACCATTTCGCCCGGCTGCACGCGATCTTTCAGCTCATCAACGAGGTCGGAGACGTGGGCGCGGTGTGCTTCGGCCTGACGTTCGAGACTGTCGGTAGTTTCGCTCATGACGGACTCACCTGGTATTTGACCACTTCCGCATCGCGCTGCAGCTGGTGGACGGTTTTCGAGGGCGCGAGATTGGCGGGTTTGAAACGGCTTTTGCCAATGAGGACGACAACAAGGCCGGCAACCATCGCGACGACCGCCACGATAAGAGCGGCGAGCGGTCGGCTGATGCCGCTGTCGGCCAGTTGGTCCACGGCGGCTTGCAGCAGAACAATGAAGCCGGCAAACAATACCGCGCCGCCGCCCGCGATCAGGCCAATGCCAGCGCCGAGAAGTCCAAGCTTCTGTCCTGCCTCTACACGGGCAAGCCGCAACTCGTTGCGGAACAGCGCGGTAAATTCGCCGAGAAGATCGGAAATAACCGTGGCGATGCTGCGTTCCTGGCTCATTTGTTACGCCTTGGTGTTCTGCTTCGTCGCGCCTGCGGAACTCATCAGGAATCGCGCCACCAGGAATCCGGCCGCGATTGAACCGCCGATAAAGGCGGCGGGCTGATCGCGCGCGAGCTGGGTTGCCTTGTTCAACAGATCTTCGATGCTGTTGTTGCGCAGGAACCTGGAAGCATTTTCGAGGCCGTTGCCGGCACGGTGGATATAGCCGGCGGCTTCCGGGACATCTTTGCCGATACTGTCGGCGGCCGTATGTACGGCTCCGGCAACTTTTTCCATGCGCTCAGCGCCGGTCTGCTTGGTTTTTTCGGCCAAATCCGCCGCTTGCCCCTTAACGTCCCTGGCTGCGGCCGCCGCATCATGCTGCACGCGTTGCGCGGCATGCGTAGCAGCATCTGACAAGGAGCCGCCATTGCCAAATGTTCGGTTTCCTGTGGTGCCTATCGGCGGTTGCGCCATATCGTTCTGAATCGAACCCATCGCAGTAATTCCTCGCACGTTGACCGGATTGCTCCTGCGCAGAGCGCAGCGTCCTGACCTAACGGAGGCTGCGCTGCGTAGTTCCGGGAGCGCTGCGACTTTCTTTGCAAAACGGGACTTGTGGGGGGACGGAGAGCGCGGGTGGCGAACCCGCAGCGGCATTTGGTGTTCGAACGCTTCGTTGTTTCAGTATGTGACCGTCACCATGATCGTGTCCGAGTAACTCCCCGCGGTCACGAGCTGGGCGATCGGCACGCTTCCATAAGCGGTAAATGTCACATTTGATTGATCCTGGCCCGAATTGTAGCTTTGCATGGAGGTACCGGAGGTTCCGTCCCCCCACACACTCGTATAGCCCGGCGTCGTATAGATATTGTAATTGAGCTGCGCGCTTCCGAAGCTCATTTTTCGCGGGCTGAAGTTTCCCGCTCCACCCGCCGAGAGAGCGACCGTGAAACTCGGCAGAATGTCTTTCGGCTTGGCGCAATAGACGTCCACGGTACCGTTGGAGGTTGTAGGCGTCTGCGCGCCGGGGCTGTAAATTCCAAAGGCGA
>Ga0208849_1000304_pt1 | contig 48174 bp, 41 predicted proteins | sample NGESurdeep072012_10_FD_184470 | JGI IMG/M metagenome (GOLD analysis project Ga0208849, IMG submission 184470) | Arctic peat soil microbial communities from Barrow, Alaska - NGEE Surface sample 53-3 deep-072012 (SPAdes) | ecosystem: Environmental > Terrestrial > Soil > Wetlands > Peat ... | reverse complement strand
CTGAGCGGCGCGATCGGTCCGCACGTCGCCGGCGCTGGGCACGAGCGCCGCCACGCCGTAGGCGGCCCGCTGTCCGGTCGCGTGTTCGATCGCCGCCGCGACCCGCTGGTTCTCGGCGTGTGGATCCTGGAAGTCCGAGTTGGAGCTCTTGAGGATCGTCGTCACCGGCACACCGAATGCCGCCGCGACCAAGAAGAGGATGCCCGCGCCGATCAGCACCCGGCGTGCGTTGCCGGCCCCTGTGGCGAGAGCTGACAGCCGCGCGATCACTGCCGTTCCTGGCTGCTCAGCCAACACATGGCCAGCATTATGAGTGACTACTAACTAATTTGTCAAGGGAAATGCGAAAAGATGTCCGAGACCGTGACGAACAGCGCATGGCGGGCCGGAAAGCCTGCGCCTACGGGAAGCCCGCGCCCATCCCCTACGGCGAGCCTGCGCCATCGAAAACCCGCGCCTACTCTTCGGCCTCGCGCCAGATCTCGACCGAGACCTCGTCCACGCTCAGCGGGATCGGCGGCTCCGGCTTGGTCACCTTCACCCACACGCCCTCCAGCTCGTAGTCGCCGAGCAGCCGATCGGCGACTACGCTGCAGAGCCGCTCGAGCGTCTTGTGGGAGCGCTGCTGGGCGATCAGCGCGACCAGCTGGCAGACCTCCGCGTAGTCGATCGTGTCCTCGAGCGCGTCGGTCGCGGTGGCGTCCGTCTCCCCCACGTCCAGGCGCAGGTCGAGCACCAGGCGCTGGCCGACCTCGCGCTCGGCCTCGCTGACCCCGTGGTGGGTGTAGAGCGACAGGCCGGTGATCTCGATCGTGACCGACTCGGCCCCGGCCTCGGCATCCTCGTCGAGTTCGCGCTCCTCGTCCGCCTCGTCCTCGTCCTCCCCGTCCTCCCGCTCCTCCTCCGGCTCATCGACGTCGCCCTCGACGGCGCGCTCGCCCCCACGCTCATCGCCGGCATCCCGGGGGTCACCGCTGCCGTTCGGGCGCTCGGCTAGCTCGTCGCGCTCGCTCTCCTCGTCGTCCCGCCGCTCGCCGTCCATCGCCCGCCCAACGTAGCAGCCGCCACCGCCAGCGCCTCGCGCACGGGCGCGACGTCGTGGACCCTGAACACGCTCGCGCCGCGCTCCAGCGCCAGCACGTTCGAGGCGATCGTGCCCGCCAGCCTGTGCCCCGCATCCGGCGGCTGGGCCAGCCCGGCGGCGTCAGCGGCGATGCGCCCAAGAAAGCTCTTGCGCGAGGTGCCGATCACGAGCGGGCGGCCGAGCGCGGCCAGCTCGCCCAGACGGCGCAGCAGCTCGAGGTTGTGCGCGACCGTCTTGCCGAAGCCGATGCCCGGGTCCAGCATGATCCGATCCTCGCGCACCCCCTCCTCCACCGCGAACCGCAGCCGCTCCTCCAGGAACGCCTTCACCTCGGCGACCACGTCTTTATATTGAGGCCCGCCCACCCCGCGCTGCATCGTGCGCGGCTCGCCGAGCATGTGCATCAGGCAGCACTCGGCGCCGCTGGCGGCAACCAGCCCGGCCATCTCCGGATCGGCCCTGAACGCGCTCACGTCGTTCACCAGGCTCGCCCCGGCGCCGAGCGCCGCCTGCGCGACCGCCGCCTTCGACGTGTCGATCGAGATCTGCGGGTGGCTCGGATTCGATCCCTCCGCGCCGCTCCGCGCCGCGGCCGCGAGCCCTTCGATCACCGGAATCACCCGCCGCAGCTCCTCCTCCTCGGGCACCGGCTCCGCGCCGGGCCGCGTCGACTCGCCGCCGATGTCCAGGATGTCAGCGCCCTCCCCCACCAGCTCCCTGCCGTGCGCCACCGCCGCCTCCACGTCGAGGAAGCGCCCACCGTCGGAGAACGAGTCGGGCGTGACATTCACGACGCCCATCAGGCGAAACTCGCCGGGCGGGTGTACGTGGGAGCTCAAACGAAAGCTGGGTGAGCTAGGTGAGTTCGGGGCGCTCTGGGTCTGCGCCGCGAAGCTCAGTCGTGCCGCCTGCCAACCCCGGGCGTGGGGTTGCCCGTGGGGCGGTTTCGCGCTCCGCGCGGTCGGCCGTCGCCGGCGGCGCCGGCAGCTCGGGCTTGGTCGGCTCGTCCGCGCCGAACACTTCCTCCTCACTCTTGCCCGCCAGCAGCGCCAGGAACTCCTCCTTCTCGATCGTCTCGCGTTTGACGAGGATCTCGGAGATGTTCTTCAGGTCGTGCTCGTGCTCCACGAGGATGTTCGTGGCGCGTTTGTGCGCCGACTCGATGATCCGCCGCACCTCGTCGTCGATCTCGCGTGCGATCTCATCCGAGTAGTCGGGCTCGGTGGAGAACTCGCGGCCGAGGAACGGCTGGCCGTGGTCGTGGCCGAACACGCGCGGGCCGAGCCGCTCTGACATGCCGAAGCGCATCACCATCTGCTTCGCCGTCGCCGTGACCTTCTCGATGTCGTTCGAGGCGCCCGTGGTGATCTCGCCGAAGACGATTTCCTCGGCGGCGCGTCCGCCCAGGGTCATCGCCAGCGTGTCGTTCAACTCGGCGCGCGTCGTCAGAAAGCGGTCCTCCTGAGGCATCGAAATCGTGTACCCGAGCGCCTGCCCGCGGGAGATCACGGAGATCTTGTGCACCGGGTCGGAGTGCTCCAAGAAGTGGCCGGCAAGCGCGTGGCCCATCTCGTGGTAGGCGGTGATCAAACGCTCCTTCTCGCTCATCACGCGCGTTTTCTTCTCGGGGCCGGCGATCACGCGCATGATCCCCTCCTCGAGCTCGACCTGGCCGATCTCGCGCTTGCCCGTGCGCGCCGACAGCAGCGCGGCCTCGTTGATCAGGTTCGACAGGTCGGCGCCCGTGAAGCCCGGCGTCTGCCCCGCAAGTGCGTCGATGTCGATGATCTTCGCCAGCGGCTTGCCCCTCGTATGCACCTCGAGGATCTTCGACCGGCCCTTGCGATCGGGGCGATCGACGGCGATCTGGCGGTCAAAGCGGCCGGGGCGCAGCAGCGCCGGGTCGAGGATGTCGGGCCGGTTGGTGGCCGCGATCATGATGATGTTGTCCTTCGCCTCGAACCCGTCCATCTCGACCAGCAGCTGGTTGAGCGTCTGCTCGCGCTCGTCGTGGCCGCCGCCGAGCCCGGCGCCGCGGTGGCGCCCGACGGCGTCGATCTCGTCCATGAAGATGATGCACGGGCTGTTCTGCTTGGCCTGCTCGAACAGATCCCGCACGCGCGAGGCGCCGACGCCGACGAACATCTCGACGAAGTCCGAGCCGGAGATCGAGAAGAACGGCACGCCCGCCTCGCCCGCCACGGCGCGCGCCAAGAGCGTCTTGCCGGTGCCCGGCGGCCCATACAGCAGCACGCCGGTTGGAATCCTCGCGCCGAGCGCCTGGAACTTCTTCGGGTTCTCGAGGAATTCCTTGATCTCGTGCAGCTCCTCCACGGCCTCGTCGACGCCGGCGACGTCCCTGAAGGTGATCTTCGGAGAGTCTGCCGACATCCGCTTGGCGCGCGACTTGCCGAACGACATCACTTTCGAGCCGCCTCCCTGCACCTGGTTCATCAGGAACAGCCAGAAGCCCAGGAAGAGCACGAACGGCAGGATGTACGTCAGCAGGCTGAGCAGCACGCTGCTCTTTTCCGATTCGACGTTGAACTTCACGCCCGGGGCCTTTTCGAGCTGGGCGAGCAGCTGCGGCGTCGCGTTGTCGAGGAAGCCGGTTTCGTACTTTTCCTTGTTGCCCTTGCTGTTCAGCTGGACTTCGAGGATCTTGCCCTTGTTCTTCAGCTCGACCGACTTGACCTCACCCCGAGGGAGCTCTTCGGAGACCAGCGTCTGATAGCTGTGCGGCTTACCGCCGCCGGAGCCCGTGCTGGCCAGTTTGGTGAAGAAGAACGCAAGCACCACCACCAGCAGGATCGGGAAGGCGGCGCTCTTGAAAAAACGGTTCATAACGTTCGCTTGAAGGGTCCCATCGGGGTGTCCTGGCGCGGACTTTAGTCATGGCCGCCAGTCGTTCAGCGTACCACGGAGGGCCGAAATTCCTGCTACTTCAGCGAGAACGATCCGAAATCCCGTGGCTTCTCCACGGCGATCCCCGCGATGGGAATCCTCATCAGGCTTCCAACGCGGCGACGAACGGAAGGTTGCGGTAGCGCTCCGCGTAGTCCAGCCCGTAGCCGACCACGAAGCGGTCCTCGATCTCAAAGCCGACGTACTTGGTCGGCAGGTCGACCTTGCGCCGCGCGGGCTTCACCAGCAGCGCGCAGACCTCGAGCGTGCGCGGGTTGCGCGAGCCGAGGTTGCGCATCAGGTATTGCAGCGTCAAGCCAGAATCGACGATGTCCTCGACGATCAGCACATCGCGCTCCTCGATCGCCGCGTCCAGATCCTTCAGGATCCGCACGACCCCCGAGGAGTCGGTCGCCGAGCCGTAGGAGGCGACCGCCATGAAGTCCACCTCGACCGGGATGTCGATGAAGCGCATCAGGTCGCTCAGGAAGAACACCGCGCCCTTCAGCACCCCCACCAGCAGCAGCGGCCGCGGCGGGCGGCTCCGATACTCGTTTGAGATCTGCTCGCCCAGCTCGCGCACCCGGCGCTGCAGGTCATCGGCGCTGACGAGCACCTCGCCGACTCCACTATCGGCTTGCTCAGGCACGACGCGGACGGGGGTTGCCACGCGACGCAGTGTACGGCCTCGCCGATCCCGAGCCTCGGTCAGCGCGAATCTCGATCCCCACGCCTCGGTCACCACGAATCTCGATCCCCAAGCCTCGATCACCACGAACCTCAGCCCCCGTGCCTCGGCCCCCCGTGCCTCGGTCACCGCGGCGGGAGCTTGATCATGCTCAGGCGACCGTCCTCGATCACCGCGCTCACATTGCCCCCCACGTGCAGGTCCAGCCTGCCGCCACCGCTGCGCCGGCCCAGCTCGAGGATCTCCTCCACGCGATCGCCCGCCTGCGGCACGTAGGCCCCCGCAGCCGCCTCCGCGAGGCTCACCACGACCAGGCGCGCCAGCGCCGTCTCCAGCTCTTCCAGACGCGCCAGCGCGATGCTCCGCCCCCTTTCCAGCGTCTCCGCCACAAGGCCGTCGAGCAACTCCGTCTCCTCGCGCAGCAAACTCGCCGTCCGCAGCACGTTCGCCTCGGCCGCCGGGTGCACCGCGCGCAGCGCCGGCACCAATCCTCCCCGCACGCGCGCGCGTGCGTATTCCTCGCTCTCGTTGCTCGCGTCCTCGCGCCACGCCAGCCCTCGCCCTTCGCAGTACTCGGCCGTCTGCGCGCGCGTCACCCCCAACAGCGGTCGCACAAGGCGCCCCTCGACGGCGCGCATCCCCAGCAGCGCGCGCCGCCCCGGAGAGGCCGCCAGCCGATACAGGATCGTCTCCACCTGGTCGCTCGCCGTGTGCCCGGCGGCGACGACCGCCCGCGACTGCCCCGACGCCGCCCGTCGCCCGTCCGGTGCCTCCGCCCCGTCCAATGCCTCCGCCATATCCATCGCCGCCGCGTACCGCAGATCCCGCGCCCACGCCTGCAGATTGCCCACCTCGCCCTCCCCTCGAGCCGCGCGCACGACCTCCAGCTCCACCCCGAGCGCCTCGCACAATCTCGCGCAGTGGCGCTCATCCGCGTCGGACTCCCCCCCGCGCAGCCCATAGTTCACATGCAGCGCCGCCACGCTCCCCCGCGCGCACAGCGCGACCGCCACATCCAGCAGACAGACCGAGTCGCGGCCGCCCGAGACCATCGCCACGACCGGGTGGGTGGGCAAATCATTCCCCCCCAGCAGGCCACCTTCACGCACCGTCTCGCGAACCTGCTCGACGATCACGGTCTAGGACCCTTTGGGCGTCGCTTCGTGTGGAGACCGGCTCCAACAGGTGTTGAGCGGCAAGAGCGCGATCTCGTCTCCCAAAAAAATCTCCCTACTCCTTCCGCGACGCGTTGAACAGCTCGGTCGGCGTCTTGAAGCCCTTCAGCACGACCTCGCCGATCAGCTCGAACTCGAGGCCGTCCTGCCTGCTCGCGGCGTCCATGACCGCGCGCGTCACGAGCACCTCGCCGCCCGACGCCCGTGCGACCACGCGCGCGGCGCGGTTGACCTCGCGGCCGTAGTAGTCGCCGTCGCGATAGAGCGCCGCGCCGCTGTGGATCCCGATCCGCGGCGGCTGCGAGCCCGGCGGCAGCTCCCCGGCCAGCTCGACCGCCCAGCTCGTCAGCGCGCCCGCGTCCACGCCGACGACCATCACCTCGTCGCCGAGCGTCTTGATCACGCGCGCGTCGATCGGCAGCGTCTGCTCGACCGTCTCCACGAAGCGCTCGACCGCGCTCACCGCCTCGACCTCGCCCCGCTCCTCCGTCAGGCGCGTGTACCCCGCCAGGTCGGCGAACGCGATCACGACCCGCATCCGGCCCTCCTGCGCGGTCTCCTCGTCGTCGAGGTCGGCCTCGATATGGCCGATCACATCCTGCTCGACGAAGTACCCCAGCATCCGTCCGTGCAGATGGTTGATGAACGGCACCGCGAACGGCAGCATCTCGCGCGTCATCCCCTCCATAGCCTGCGCCACCTCGATGCCGGGCACCCCTTCGCGCATCAGCGGCTCGTGCAGATACAGGTGGAACAGCCGCACCTCCGCGTCGGCGACCTGCGCCATCGCCTGCCCGTACACGCGCACGATCTGCAGCAGCGCCGGCAGCGGCAGGCCCGCCGCGAGGATCTCCGCGCCGTAGCGCAGCACCTGCAGGTCCTCCTCGGTGATCTCCTCCGTCGTCCGCGTGCTCAAGCCCATCGCGCTCATCAGCCGCTCGATCAGCTCCGGCGCCAGGCCGGTCTCCCGCGCCGCCGCGCGCAGCGTGTAGCGCGCCTCGGAGCTCGGCAGCAGTTCGTCGACGTACCCGAACGCCAACTTCCCGCTCTGGCTCGCCTCCCTGATCCGCTGCACCGGATGCCCGCGCTCGCGCAACCGCGCGACGATCCGCACGTGCGAGGCCGCCGCCGGAGTCCACGTCCCTTCGTACTGGGGCACGAGCCCCTCCTTCACCCAGCGCGTCACCGTCCCCGCGCTCACGCCCGCGCGCGTGGCGACCTGCTTGAGCGTCAGCGCGCTTGCCGGGGGATCGGCGTCGCTCGCCGGGGGATCGGCGCCGGGCTCCGCGGGGGGGGTGGTCATTGCCATCGGCCGCAGTCTAAAGTCGCGGCCCGTGTCGCAACCCGAGCCCGACCCCGAGCCCGCGCCCGCGCCCGCCGACGCGCCGGCATATTCCCAGCCCGAACCCGCCGGCGCGCCGGCGCATCCCCAGGCGATCCACCTGCGACCGACCGCCGCGCTGGCCGAGCGCGTGCTCCTGCCCGGCGATCCCGGCCGCGCCCTGACGCTCGCCCAGTCGCTGCTCGTCAAGCCGCTGATGTTCAACCATCACCGCGGCCTCTGGGGCTACACCGGGGCCGCCAGATCCGACGGCGAGCCGCTCACGATCCAGGCCACCGGCATGGGCGGCCCCTCGGCGGCGATCATCCTCACCGAGCTGATCGCCCTCGGCGCCCGCCGCGCGATCCGCGTCGGCACCTGCGGCGCGCTCGCCCCCGGGCTCTCCCTCGGCGACCTCCTCGTCGCGCGTGACGCGATCTGCGCCGACGGAGCCTCCCGCGCGCTGGGCGCGGGCGAGCGCGCGGCTGCGGACCCGTCACTCACCGCCGCGCTCCTCCATGCCGCCGCACGGGCGCAAACCGCCCCCTCGCAAACCGCCTCCTCCCCACACCGCGTGCACGCCGGCACGATCGTCAGCGTCGACCTCTTCTATGACAGCGGCCCCGCGCAGCACCCAGCCGATGCGCTCGCCGTCGAGATGGAGGCGGCCACGCTGTTCGCGGTCGGAGCCGCCGCGTCGGTGCCCGTCGCCTGTGTGCTCGTCATATCCGACACGTTCGACGCCGCCGACCTGCGCACGCACATCGACGACGCTCCCCTGCTCGTCGCGGCCGAGGCGATGGGGGCGGTCGCCGTCACCGCCCTCTCCGCCTGAGCGCTCAGGCTTTTTTGGGTTTCGCTTTCGCGCCCGCTTTGGTGGGGCGACGCGCGGTCGATCTCGCGGTCTGGGCCGTTTTCGGCGCCGAGGCCGGTTTCGACGCCCTCGCCGGCCCGGGCTTGGACGCCGCGGCCGGCTTGGGCTTGGACGCCGCCGTCTGCGCGGGGCCGCGCTTGGCCGCCTTACCGAGCTTCTGCGTGAGCGTCCCCAGCTGATCCTCGATCGCCGACAAACGGGACTCGACGCCGCGCCCCGTGAGCGCGCGGTCCAGGCGGTGCACGCCGTCCTCGATCCCCTCCAGGCGCTGTGACACCGAGCGCAGCCTCCGCGTGAGCCGTTCGATGTCGGCCGCCGACGGGAGGTTCAGCGCGCCCATCGCCACCTCCTGCGCCTGCGCGGCCCGCTCGCGCGCGTCGAACGCATGGCCGATCACGCTCGTCAGCACGGGGTTCTCCAGCAGATCTGTCAGCGCTTTGCCGAGCTTGTCCTCGGTGCCGTCGGACAGACGCTCACGCAGACTCTTCGCGGCACTGCTCATCTTCGCGGCACTGCTCCCGTCTGACATCGCTTCGCTCCTGGTCGTGGGCTCGGTCGCGGCGGCAAGGCGGGTTGCATCGGGTCCTCACATCGACGCCGATCGCGAGACAGGAAGGATACGGTGCAGCGATGCCCGAACGACTGTTCCTCTTCATCCAGCTCGAGTTCCCCTGGGAACTCGGGCCACCCGACGGCCGCTATCTGCTGCGCGCGCGCGGAGCGCTCAGCCCCGCCCAGCTCTCCGGCGCGGACGCCGCCGGGGACGCGGAGCCCGAGCGCGTGATCGTGCTCGGCACGCTCGGAGCCAAGCGACGAGCGGAATTGGGGCTGCGCCGAGCGAGTTCGCGCCGCTCGCGTCCGCGCGTCACGACGCCCGAGCCCGCGCCTGTAACGACCGCGCGCGTGACGATCGTCGATCCCGTATCCCTCTCCGCCGAGCGCCAGGCCCAAGCGTGGCTGAGCGGAATCGACGCCGAGCGCGAAACACATGCGGCCTTCGATGTGCTCAACCGCGTGCTCTTCGCCCACCGCATCGCCGCCGCAGACCCCCACACGCACGAGGTCTCGCCCGCCCAGGCACTCGTAATCCGCGCCGGCTGGGGCGAGGGCGAGCAGGTCGCCGACGGGCGCTGGCTGCACGCGCGCGAGCTGCCCTGGACGCCGTCCTCGCGCTCGCGCCGGCGCGTCTCCGCGCTACGCCCCCAGGAGCGCCTCGCGGAGCTGCTCGGCGCGCGCGATCAAGAGATGCTCTGCGAGGAGCTGGCCCTGCGCGCGCGCCTCGATCTCAACCACGGGCGCCTCGCGCACGCCGCGCTCGAGCTCGACAGCGCGCTCGGCGCCGCGCTCACCGAGCTCGGCGGCGAGTCCCATCCCGATCTCGCCCCGCGCCTGGACGAGCTGCGGACACTGCGCCCCGGCGTCACCCGAGTCGCTCGGGCTGTGCTCCCCGTCGCCGGCGCGCCCGACCCCAGCGCGCCCGCCCCCGTCGCTCCGACGGACGCCGCCGGTGCCCCCAAGGCCGAGGATGCGCCCGCCGAGCCCGACCAGCCCGACGAGGAGGTCGTCCGCCACGCGCTCGAGCGCTTGGAAGCCGCGCTGCGCGCGCGCACAGCCGCGGGGTTCACGCGGACGACATAAAGTCCAACGATGATGGACCCCACGACAACCGCGATCGGCACCTGGAGCGGCGGGCGCTTCATGCACTTCGGCGCGCCGCTCGACGATGCGCGCCTGGAGACGCTGCTGCGCCCGGGCGAGGGGATCGACACGGTGATCACCGCGGACGCCTACGGGGCCGGGGAGGCCGACAGGGTGCTGGGCAAAGCGCTCGCGGGGGTCGAGCGCGAGAGCTACTGCCTGGTCGGCGCGATCGGCCACGACTTCTACGCGGGCGAGCGCGAGGGGGCGAAGGGCTTTCCCCGCTTCACCGACCCGCGCCTGCGCAGTGAGGGCGAGTACGGCGAGTACATCAGGATGGCGACCGAGCGCAGCTTGGAGCGCCTCGGGGTCGAGCAGCTCGACCTGCTGCTGCTGCACAACCCCGACCGCAGCGGCTACTCGAGCGAGGCGGTGTGGGCGGGCATGGAGGCGGTGCGCGCGGCGGGGCTGACGCGCAGGCTGGGTGTGGCGCCGGGGCCGGCAAACGGGTTCACGCTCGACCTGATCGACTGCCTGGAGCGCTTTGGCTCGGTGATCGACTGGGCGATGGTGATCCTCAGCCCGATGGAGCCGTGGCCGGGCGAGCTGGTGCTCGACGCCGCCCAGGCCAACGGGGTGAGCCTGATCACGCGGGTGGTCGACTACGGCGGCGTGTTCCACGACGACGTGCGGCCCGGCCACCAGTTCGCGGAGTACGACCACCGCAAGTTCCGCCCGGAGGGGTGGGTGGAGGTGGGCAACGAAAAGCTCGAGCAAATGCGCCCCTATGCCGAGCGCCACGGGCTGAGCATGCTGCAGCTGGCCTGCCAGTGGAACCTCGCGCACCCGGCGGTGCGCTGCGTCGCGCCGACGTTGATCCAGGAGAGCGAGACCCCACCCAAGCCGGGTGGGAGATCGACGGTCCGCTCGATCGAGGACAAGCGTAAGGAGCTCGCGCAGCTGCCGGCGGAGGTGCTGCTGAGCCCGGCCGAGGTGAGCGCGCTGCGCGCGATCGGCGACAACAGCGGCAGCATGGCTCTGAAGGGCGCAAACCCCGATCACGAGGGCCCCGCGCGCCCGGACCGCTGGGGGATGACGACAGAGTTCGGCGAGCTGGCCGCGCGCTGGGAGATCGCGCCGGAGCGCGACCTGACCCAGGTCTCGAGGGCTCCCGTCAGCTAGCCGGTCGCCTCCGAGCGACGCTCAATCGAGCGCCACCCGAGAGACAGCTGCGCTCGGCCTTACTTCCCCTGAAAGTGCGGCGCGCGTTTGCCGAGGAAGGCGGTGATGCCCTCCTTGGCGTCGGCCGAGGCGAAGACGGCGGCGAAGGCGCGCTTCTCGGCCGTTATGCCCTCGTCGAGGTCGCCGGCGGCGGAGACGCGCTTGATCTGCTCGAGCGCGACGGGCGCCTGCGCTGCCAGCTTGCGCGCCCAGGCGAGGGCGGTGTCGAGCAGTTCGTGGTCTTCGACCACCCGGTTGGCGAGCCCCATCTCGAACGCCTCGTCGGCGAGGATCGGGTCGCCGATCAGGTTCATCTCCAGGGCCTTGTTGGAGCCGACGAGGCGCGGCAGGCGTTGGGTGCCGCCGAAGCCGGGGATGATCCCGAGCTTGATCTCGGGCTGGCCGAACAGGGCCGAGCGCGCGGCGATGCGCACGTCGCAGGACATCGCCAGCTCGCAGCCGCCGCCAAAGGCCAGGCCGTTGACCGCGGCGATCGTCGCGATCCCCTCCGAGCCCAGCTCGCGAAAGAGGGCGTGGGCGGTGTGGATCAGCTGCTCGCCGCCAGCCTCGTCCATCGAAGTAAAGGCCTTGATGTCGGCGCCGGCGGAGTAGAGGAACGGGTTGGAGGAGGCGATCACGAGCGCATGCACGCCTGAGGACTTCGCCTTGGCCCAGACCTTGCCGAGATCCTCGATCACCTGCGGGGAGATCGAGTTCATCTGCCCGTTCGCGAGCCAGGCGATCGCGACGCCGTCGGCGCGGGTCTCCAACTTGACGACCTCGGCCGGCTGCTCCGCATCGGCCTGGGGGTAGGCGTAGAAGCCCTGGCCGCGCTTCTGCCCGAGGCGGCCCTGGGCGACGAGGCGGCGCAGAATCGTCGGCGGCGTGAAGCGCTCGCCGTGGCGCTCGGTGGCGTTCTCGAGGCGCTCGAGGATCGTGTCGAGGCCTTCGACGTCGGCCTTCATGAACGGCGGCAGCAGGCCCCGGCGGGGGTCGAGGCCGGCGCCGGCCATCATCCCGAAGTCGATGTCGCGGTGGGTGGCGACGCCCTCCTCGAGCACGAGGCAGGCCTCGATGAAGGTCTTTAGCGTGAGCAGCTCGACCAGCTCCGCCACGTCGGGCTCGGCCTCGCCCTCGATGTTGGGCTCGCCCGCGGGGCTGTAGAAGCCGTCGCCGCCGGTCTTCGCGCCGAGCTTGCGTTCGCCGACCAGGCGCTGCATGCCCTTGGGGACGTAGAAGCGCTCGTCGCCGTAGGACTCGGCCAGGTGTTCGGCCACGTGCAGGACGGTGTCGAGGCCGAGCAGGTTGACGAGGAAGTAGGGGCCCATCGGCACCACGCCGGCCGCCCCCACGCCCGCGTCGATCAGCTTGATCGACAGCCCCTTGGCCTCCTGCTCGCGCCAGACCTCGGAGATGCCGGCGTTGAGGATACGGTTGACGACGAAGCCGGGGACCTCGGCGCAGGTGATCGGCTGCTTGCGGATCGCCTGGGCGAAGGTGACGGCCGCGCCGACGGTCTCGGCGGAGGTCTCCTCGCCCTCGACGATCTCGATCAGCGGCATGATCGAGGCCGGGTAGAAGTAGTGGAAGCCGACGACCTTCTCGGGCCGCAATGTGGCTTCGCCGATCTCGGTGATCGACAGCGAGGAGGTGTTCGACGCGAGGATCGCGTGGCCGGGCGTGGCGGCGTCGAGCTCGGCGAACACGGCCTGCTTGATCTCGATCTTCTCGGGCACGGCCTCGACCACGAAGTCGACGTCGCCGAAGTCCGCGTAGGAGGTGCTGCCGTGGATGCGCCCGAGGATCTCCTCGATCTGCGCCTGCCCCTGCTCCTCTGTGAGCTTGCCCTTCTCGATCAGCTTCGAGACCTGGCCGGAGGTGACGTTACGGGCCTCCTCCAGCCCGGCCTGCACGAGCGCGTCGTCGATGTCCTTGAGCACCACTGGAATGCCCGCCGCCGCGATCGTCTGGGCGATCTGCCCGCCCATCGTCCCAGCACCGACAACGGCAGCCTTGAATACGAACATCTTGTTTGTCTCCTCTAGAAGAACTTGGTGTCGCGCGGCAGCCTAGCGTGCCCGCTAAGCGGACGGAGGCAAGTCGGCGGCGAGCTCGGCCGGAGCCGGGCTTGGGACCGGGGCGCCGTCGCCGCCGATCCAGTCCTGGAGGAAGGCATCGCAGGCGGCGAGGTCGAGCGGGCGGGCGAAGAGGAAGCCCTGGCCTGAGTCGCAATGCTCCTCCTTGAGCAGCGAGAGCTCGCGCGACTGCTCGATGCCCTCGGCGAGCGTCTCGATCGCAAGCGACTTGCCGAGCTGGACGAGCGTGCGGATCAGGGTGTCCCCTTCGGGGTCGTTGCTGACGCGGGAGATGAACGAGCGGTCGATCTTCAGGGCGTCGACGGGGAAGCGCTGGAGATAGGCCAGGGAGGAGTAGCCGGTGCCGAAGTCGTCGATCGCGATGCGCACGCCGAGCTCCTTGATCGCGACAAGTCGCCGGGCGGTCTCCTCGGCATCGCTCATCAGGGTCGTCTCTGTGATCTCAATCGTCAGCGCACCCGGTTCGAGCCCACTTTGCGCGAGCGCGTCACGCACCTCGCCGATGAACTCGTCGGTGTCGAGCTGGCGGGCGGAGACGTTGACGGCCATGCCGATGGGATAGCCGTCGCGCCGCCATGACGCGCCCTGCCGGCAGGCCTGGTTCAGCACCCAGGCGCCGACCTCGCAGATCAGGCCGGTCTCTTCGAGCAGCGGGATGAAGTCGTCCGGCTGCACGACGCCACGCACCGGGCTGCGCCAGCGAATCAGCGCCTCCATGCCGGTGGGGGTCATCTCCTGCAGGTTGAAGGTGGGTTGGTAGACGAGGAAGAACTCGTCGTTCTCGAAGGCGGCGCGCAGGTCCATCTCGAGCTCCATGCGGTTCTGGACCGCGTCCTGCATCCCGGACTCGAACACGACGTAGCGGTTCTTGCCGTCCCACTTGGCGCGGTACATCGCGATATCCGCGTCGCGCAGGAGCTCTTCGGCCGAGACCCGATCGCCGGCCGCGATGCCGACGCTCGCGGTCACGGTCAGGCGGTTCTGCTCGGCCCCGTCGAGCTCGAACGGCTGCTTGAGCGCTTCGAGCAACCGTTCGGCGATCATCTCGGGGCCGGAGTCGAGCGACATCCCTTCGGCGACGACGACGAACTCGTCGCCGCCGAGGCGCCCGAGCGCGTCGATGTCGCGCACGACGCCGTCCAGGCGCGCGGCGACCGCCCGCAGCAGCTCGTCGCCAACGCCGTGGCCGAGCGTGTCGTTGATGGACTTGAAGTTGTCGAGGTCCACGAACAGGGCGGCAACGGGGGTCTGGCTGCGGCGCGAGCGGACGAGCATCTGCTCGACGCGGTCGAGGATCAAAGTGCGGTTGGGCAACCCGGTGAGGGCATCGTGGGTCGCGAGGAAGGCGAGCTCCTCCTGGCGGCGGGTGAGCTCCTCGTGGGAGTTCTTGCGCTCGGACTCAAAGGACTGGCACATGCGCACGAGCGTGACGTCGAGGCTGCGCTGCAACATGCCGAGCGCCACGGCGAGCACCTCCGCCTCCAGGCCGAGCTGGGCGGCGCTCTCGCGTACCACCTCATCGGCCGCGTCGCGCCAGCGCAGGCAGCGCTTGGTGACCTCGTTCAGCGGCGCCTCGCGCTGGGCGGCGAGATGGCCGAAGATCCGCCAGGACTCCTGCCCGACCTCGCGCGCCACGGCGGCGCCCTCGCCGGCCATCCAGCGGGCGACGGCGATCGTGGAGACCGTGCCGACGCGCACGAAGCTCTCTTCGACGACGGCGTCCAGCGTGCGGCCCGAGTCGACGGAGCGGCGCAGGATGCCCGCGACCACATCCTCGGTACGCGCGTTGAGCGCTTCACCAAGCCGGCGCAGCTGGACTCTGTCGACCTCCGTCTCTACCGGACCCATGGTCGAGCAGATCGGCAAATCGTAAGAGTTACTTTAATTTTCGCTTAGATGCGTCAACGCGACTACACGGCGGCTGTCGCGGGCTCCTCGACACGACGCGGGAGCAGCGTTTCGCGCGCGATCACGAGACGCTGGATCTGCGAGGTGCCCTCGTAGAGCTGCATGATCTTGGCGTCGCGGAAGAGCTTCTCCACGGGGTAGTCCTTGATAAAGCCGTAGCCGCCGTAGACCTGCACGGCTTCGGTCGCGGTCTTCATCGCGGTGTCGGCGGCGAAGCGCTTGGCGTGCGAGGAGATCAGCGTGTTGCGTTCGCCGTTGTCGAGCATCACCGCGGACTTCCAGGTCATCAGCCGCGCCGCCTCGATTTCGGTCGCCATGTCGGCGATAATGAACTGAATCGCCTGGTGCATCGCGATCGGCACGCCGAACTGGACGCGTTCCTTGGAGTAGTCGGTCGCGAACTCGAAGGCCGCGCGGGCGATGCCCGTGGCCATCGCGGCGACGCCGGGACGGGTGCGGTCGAGCGTCATCATCGCGAGCTTGAAGCCCGCGTTTTCCTCGCCGAGCAGGTTCTCGGCCGGGACCTCGACGTCGTTGAAGGAGATCGTCGCGGTGTTCGACGCGCGCTGGCCGAGCTTGTCCTCCTTCTTGTCGACGACGACACCCCAGTCGCGCTCGACCACGAAGGCGGAGATGCCGCGATGCCCGGCGTCTTTGTCGGTCTTCGCGTAGACGGTGTAGTAGTCGGCGTAGCCGCCGTTGGTGATGAAGCACTTGGAGCCGTTGAGGACGTACTTGTCGCCCATCCGCACCGCCGAGGTGCGCATGCCGGAGACGTCGGAGCCGGCGTCGGGCTCGGTCAGGCAGAAGGAGGCGAGCTTCGGCGCTTCGGTGAGCATCCCCAGATACTTCTTCTTGGTCTCCTCCGAGCCGCCCAGCGCGATCGGGGCGCACGCCAGGCCGTTGCAGCCGAGCGAGGTCTGGATGCCCGAGCAGCCCCACGAGAGCTCCTCCTCGATCAAGCAGCCGTCCAGGTAGCTCGCCCCGGCGCCGCCGTACTCCTCGGCGATGTGCGAGTTCATCAGGCCGACATCCCAGGCCTTCTGGATGATGTCCTGCGGCCAGGTGCCGTCCTTGTCGTACTCCCAGGCGACGGGGCGAATCTCCTTCTCGGCAAAATCGTGCGCCATCTCGCGCAGGTTCTTCTGCTCGTCTGTGAGCGTGAAATCGACCATGTCTCGAGTGATCTCCTAAAGGGCCGGCGCGGGTAGGGACCACCGCGCGAGAATAGATTGACTAGTCAGTCAACATCAAGAGTAGCGAAGGAACGGGGCTCTACGCAACAATAATTAGATGCAGAGCATCTTCCCGATCGTGGTGTTTGGCGCGGTCGCGCTGTCGGTGGTGATGTCGATGGTGTTCTTCGCCGGGCGCGGGAGCGGCGGGAGCATGTACGACCAGATCGGCGCGGGCGGCATCTCGCGCGACAGCGAAGCCCCGAACCGGGACAGCGAACCGGCGGTGAGCGCGAGCGCCGAGCGCGCCGAGCAGGAGCGCGAGATCCGCCAGATGCTGCGGGCCAAGAGCGAACGGCTGGAGCGCCGCGGCAAGCCGGCGCTGGACATCGACGGCGAAATCGCCAGGCTGCTGGCGCCGGCGCCGCGCAGCACGCCCGATGCGGGGCTCGTCGAGGAGGTGCGCCAGCTCGTGCAGGCCAAGAACGCACGGCGCGTGCGCAAGGGCTTGGAGCCATTGGACCTCGACGCCGAGGTGGAGCGCACCTTGGCGGAGCTAAATCCCTGAGCACGCATGGCGGCGCTGGATCGGCGTCCTCGATCACTCATGTGCACAGCACATTTCGCTCACTGCGTCCTTGACCAGCTTGCCCTGCGTGCTCAGGCGCGTAATGCGATGACCTCACGTGCAGAGATTGCAACGGCGTAGTGCCGTCGGGTATAAACGCGCCATGGCCGCTCCACGCCGATACGAGCTCGACGAGCTGACGAACCGTCCGGGGACCTACTTCAACCCGCAGACGGAGGTGTTGCTGATCGTCGACGACTCGCCCGATGTCGACCACGAGATCTTCGACGACGTGGAGTCGGGCGAGAGTTCGGACTGGGTTTTGATCTCCGACGAGGCCCCGGTCGACGAGCACCGGCGGGATGAGTTGATCGAGAGCTTTCAGGTGACCTACCACCCGGCCGGCGAGCTGGTGGCCGCGGGCGAGGAAGCCGACGACGACGAGGACGACAACGAGGAACTAGAGCCGGACGAGGAGATCGACGAGCTGTAAGTAATCGAAGGACCTTGGCGCAACTACCTCGCGCCGGGGGGTGTTGGGGGCTGCAATGGGCCCTGCAGCGACGAGTGGGAGCGCGCGTAGGATGCGCGCTGTGCACGCCAAGCATCTGCGGCGGGCGCTCCTCCTGGGCTTGCTGACGCTGAGCGTGCCGATCCTGGGCGGGGTCGCCTGCGCCCAAGCCGCCCACGGCCCGACGGTGACGGGCGCCCTTGCGAGCCTCAAGCGCAGCGGCGCGATCACGGCGGCCGTGTATCAGCAGGACAACGCGGCCTACCTCGCGGCGCAGAGCTCGCTGAAGAAGCTGAGCGGCACGCGGCGCACGGAGCTCGGCGGCGTGCTGGCGAACGTGCAGGCGATCGCCGCGGCGGGCCAGTTCACCCCCTCACGGCTGCCGGCCCTGTTCCTGACGCTCGAACGCAATCGCCAGTGGTGGACCACAGGACCGCAGATCGCCAGCAGGGTGCGGGTGAGCTTTCCGGGAAGCAAGCTCGTGTGGGAGTACTACCAGGGCCAGGGGATCGAGATCCAGTGGCTGGGGACGTTCGGCGAGGGCAACGGCTACTACTTGTCGGGGGACGAAAACGCGAACCTGCGTCAGCTCGTTGGTGAAATCATCCCGCTCGCGACCGCCCGCGCGGGCGGGATCGCGTGGGAGTACATGTTCCGATTCGACGGCGGCAAGCCGCCGTGGACGAGCGGGCTGTCGCAGGGAACCGCGTTGCAGGTGCTGACGCGCGCGTGGTCGCGCTTCAAAGAACCGGCGGACCTGACCGCGGCCCAGCAGGCGCTCGGCGTCTTCAAGACCGCGCCGCCGAACGGAGTGCGCGTGGCGAGTTCGATCGGGGCGCACTACCTGGAGTACACCTACGCCCCCACCGACCGCATCCTCAACGGCGAAATCCAGGCGCTGGTGGGGCTGTACGACTACACCTCCTTGACGCAGGATCCCGTCGGTCTGCAGCTGTTCGAAGCGGGCGACGCCGAAGCGCGGGCGCGCACGCCGCGCTACGACACGGGGTTCTGGTCGATGTATGACCAGTTCGGCGAATCCGACCTGAGCTACCACGAACTGCTCACGGAATTCCTGCAGCACCTGTGCGAACGCACGCACAAAGGCGAGCCGATCGCCCCCGCCGCGACGCCCCCGCCGGCTCCCACCCCCGCGCCGCCGACGACGACACCAACGCCGCCGACCACGCCCCCTACGGGTGGCGCGACCGGGGGCACGGGCGGTGCGAGCGCCGCGCGCTACACCAAAGGAGCATCCACGCGCAGCACCGGCTCCGCCGCGATCGCCAGAGCAGCCGCATCGCCCTCCCCCGCGATCGCCAGAGCGGCGGCATCGACACCCGCCCCCACCCCGATCGCCGCGGACGCGATCTACTGCACGACCGCGCAGCGGTTCACCGCCGACCTGCATACGCCGCCGGTGATCTCGCTGGTCACGACGACGCTGCCGACGAGCAGCCGGGCGGGGGTGCAGCTGTCGCTGTCGAAGATCTCGACCGTGCGCCTGAGCGTGCGCAACGCCGGCAACAAGGTCGTGTGGACGAACAGCGCGACCGTGGAACGAGGCAAGCCGAAGCTGCTGTGGAGCACGCCGACGAAGGGCGGCGCCTACACGGTGACGCTGACGGCGACGGACCTGGCCGGCGACTTCGCCACCGCGAACGGGACGATCACGGTCGCCAAGGGCGCGAAGGCGCACTGACGGCAGCCCGCACGCCTAGACTGCGTGCATGACGCGATTGACCAGCGCCTGGCGGGCACTGACGCCCGAGCAGCGCCTTGCGGGCGGCGCCGCGGCCGCGCTGTTCGTAACGATGTTCCTGCCGTGGTATCAGCAGAACGCGGTCGTCAACGCGCCACGAACGGCACCGCTGCAGAGCCGTAATCTCAACGCGTTCCAGGTCTTCTCGTTCGTCGAGGCCGCCGTCCTGCTCGTCGCCCTGGCGGTGCTCTACCTGCTGTTCGCGCGGGGCGAGCGACGCTCGTTCGAGCTGCCCGGAGGCGACGGCGGCGTGGTGTTCGCGGCGGGGATCTGGGTCGCGCTGCTGCTCGTGCTGCGGCTGTTCGACAAGCCCGGGATCACGACCCACGGGATCGCCGCCAACGTCGGCATCCAGTGGGGCATCTTCTTCGCGCTCGCGGCCGCCGGCCTGCTCGCCCTGGCCGGCTCGAGGATGCGGGCCGCGCGCCGCCCCGAACCCCCGCTCGTGCGCCGGCCACGTCGTCCATCGTCGCCACCCCTCCCTACGCCATACCGTCGCCCGCCGCGTCGCCCGGTCTCGAGCACCGACGCGACCGAGCAGCTGTCCTTTGAGGAACCGGTGCCGGACCACGTGCCGGACCCCGATCAGCGGTAGGCGCCTATCATTGCGCGGACGATGTCCGCCCCACTGCCCCCGGCGCCCGCCTCCGTCGCAGATGTCGCCGCGGGCCTGCGCGCGGTGGGATACTTGCCCGGCGAGTCGACCGCGCTCGTGGCCTTCCTCGCCACCAAGCTCGGTAAGCCCGTGCTCGTGGAGGGACCGGCGGGCGTCGGCAAGACTGAGCTGGCGAAGTCGCTCGCGCGCTATCTCGACCGCGAGCTCGTGCGGCTGCAATGCTACGAGGGATTGGACGAGGCGAAGGCGCTGTACGAGTGGAACTATCGCAAGCAGCTGCTGCGCATCCAGGCGGAGGCCGACGGCGCCGGCTGGTCACAGGTGCAGGAGGACATCTTCAGCGAGGACTTCCTGCTCGCGCGACCGTTGATGAGCGCGATCGCCTCCGAGCAGCCGGTGGTGCTGCTGATCGATGAGATCGACAAGACCGACCAGGAGTTCGAGGCGATGCTGCTGGAGGTGCTCTCGGACTTCCAGATCTCGATCCCGGAGCTGGGTCGGGTGGAGGCGCGCACGCACCCGGTGGTGCTGCTGACCTCGAACAACTCGCGCGAGCTGACCGAGGCGCTGAAGCGCCGCTGCCTGTACCTGTGGCTGGACTACCCCGAGCTCGAGCACGAGCTGGAGATCGTGCGCCTGCATACGCCCGAGCTGCCGGCGACGGTGGCGCGCAAGCTGGTGGAGGTGATCGGGATGGTGCGCGCGCTCGACCTGAAGAAGCCGCCCTCGATCGCCGAGTCGATCGACTGGGCCCGCGCGCTGCTGCTGCTGGGCGCCGAGGACATCGACGCCGAGACGTTCAAGCAGACGATGTCGGTGATCGTCAAGCACCGGACCGACATGGACGTGGTGGCCGAGCGCGTCGGGCTGAAGCTCCTCAGCGAGCGGCCGGACGCCCCGGCCGGACCCGGCGGCGGCGGTCGTGGCGCCCCCACTGCCGCCCGATAGACCCGGCGCGCAGCCGCAGGAGCCGTCCGGCCCCATCGCGGCGCGCGGGCTGGAGGAGTCATCCGGCGGCATCGCGGCGCGCGTGCTGGAGCTCGGCGAGGAGCTGCGCCGCGAAGGCGTGGCGGTCGGGACCTCGGAGCTGCTCGACGCGTTCGCGGTGCTGCGCGAGATCGACTGGACCGAGCAGGAGGACTTCCGCGAGGCGCTCGCCGCGACGCTCGCCAAGAGCCAGGAGGACCGGCGCGTGTTCGAGCTGGTGTTCGACCGCTTCTTCTTCCGCGCGGTCGAGCTCGCGGCGCTGCGCGAGGGCGTGCGCGAGGGCGACCCGACGCAGCCCCCCGAGGGCACGATCGACCTCGACGAGCTGACCCCGGAAGACCTGGAAGCCCTGCGCGCGCAGATCGCCGCCGCGCTGAGGGACGGCTCGGAGGGGGCGATGCGCGACCTCGCGCGGATCGCGCTCGCCACGTTCGGCCGGCGCGAGCAGGGCTCGGGCGTGATCGGAGTGGACGTCCAGCGCATCCGCCGCGCGCTCGGCCTGCGCACCGAGCCCCAGCCCGACCTGCCCGCCGATGACCCGCGGCGCGAGGGAGTCCCGCGCGCTGCGCTGCGCCGCTTCGAGGCGCTGCTGCGCGCGGAGCTCGAGCGAGGCCAGATCGAGCGCACCGGCAGCCTGCCCCCGGCGCGACCGCTGGGCGAGCTCGACCGGGCGCTGCCGTCCGGACCGCTGGCCGACCTGGCGGCCGTGCACCGGGTTGTCACCCAGCTGCGTCGCCGCCTGGCCACACAGGGCATGCAGGCGCGCGGGCACCGCCGTCACGCGCAGGTGGACGTGCGGCGCACGATGCGCGCCTCGCTGCAGACGGGCGGCGTGCCGGTGGTCCTCAAGTACCGCCCGCGGCGCCCGCGGCGGCCGGAGATCTACGTGCTCTGCGACGTCTCCACGAGCGTGACCTCGGCCTCGGTGTTCTTCCTCTCGGTGCTCCACGCGCTGCACGACTCGTTTCGCAAGATGCGCTCCTTCGTGTTCATCGAGCGCGTCTCGGAGGTGACCGACATCTTCGCGCACGAGCGCAACTTCAAGGCGGTCAGCGAGCGGATCTCAAACGACGCGGGCGTGGCCGACATCTCCGGCTACACCGACTATGGACGTGTCTGGTCGGAGATGCTGGAGCTGGTCGGCGAAGACCTGCACCCACGCGCCACCGTGATCGTGCTCGGCGACGCGCGCACGAACGGCCGCGACCCCCGCGCCGACCTGTTCGCCCAGGTGGCGGCCCGCGCCGGGCGCACGTTCTGGTTGAACCCCGAGCCGCGCCTGTACTGGAACTACGGCGACTCGGTGATCGCGGCCTACGAGCAGTACTGCACAGCGTTCGAGTGCTGGACGACCGCGCAGCTGGAGGACTTCGTGCGCGCGCTCACCCGGCCGGTCAACAGCGCGCTGTAGCATCAGCGGCAGAACAAACAGGGGGGCTGGCGGGCAAGCCGGCTGAGATGGCGCACAGGAGACGATCCCCGGCGCCGACCCTTTGAACCTGTGGGGTAATGCCCGCGGAGGGAGCGAAGTGCCAACCGAACTGCAGCCACGCGCGCACCGAACGACTCGGATGAGTAGCGGCGTGATCGACCCCGCCGGCCCCGGCGAGCCCACCAGCCCCGGCGCCTCCGTCAGCCCCGGCCAGCCCACCAGCCCCGGCGACGGGATCAACCTCAGCGACGTGAGCCGCGCCTACCGCGACCGCCACGGCACGTCCGTGCCGGCGCTCGCGGGGGTGTCGCTGCAGGCCGAGCATGGCGAACTGCTCGCGGTCGTCGGTCCGAGCGGCTGCGGCAAGACGACGCTTTTGGAGCTGATCTGCGGCCTGCAAACCCCCGACGCCGGCGCGATCGCGTGCGCGCCGGCGGCGTTGATGCCCCAGCGCGACCTGCTGCTGCCGTGGCTGAGCGCGGTCGACAACGCGGCGCTCGCGCTGCGCATCGCCCACCGCCCGCGCGCCGAGGCGCGTGCACAGGCGGCCGAGCTGTTCGCCGAGCTGGGGCTGGCGGACTTCGAGCAGGCTCATCCGCACGAGCTCTCCGGTGGCATGCGCCAGCGCGTGGCGTTCCTGCGCACGCTGCTCTCCGGCAAGCCCGTCCTCTGTCTGGATGAGCCGTTCGGGGCGCTCGACGCGATCACGCGCGCGGAGATGCAGGGGTGGCTGGGGCGCGCTCTCCAGCGCGAGCCGCGCACGGTCGTGCTCGTCACCCACGATGTCGAGGAGGCCGTCGTGCTCGCCGATCGCGTCGCGGTGCTCTCCCCCCGCCCCGGGCGTCTGCGAACAGAGATCCAGGTCGACCTCCCCCGGCCACGCTCGCGCACCGACGCCCAAGTGGTTGCCCTGCGTGAGCAGGCTTTGACGGCGCTCGGACTGGACGAGTCGTGAAACGCCGCGCCTTGGATGTCCTGCTTCCGCTGTTGCTCGTGGCGATCTTGCTCGGCGCATGGGAGCTGTATGTGGATCTGGGAGGGGTGGACCCGGCTGTGCTCCCAGCCCCCCACGCCATGGCAGCGTCATTCTGGAACAACGCCGGCCTGATCTGGGCCAATTTCAGGGTCACCGCCAAGGAGGTGGTAATCGGGCTGGCGCTGGCGCTGCTAAGCGGTTTCGCGGTGGCCGTGGCGATCCACATGTCCCCCCTGTTTCGCCGCGCGGCGTACCCTCTGGCGGTCGGCTCTCAGGCGATCCCCATCCCGGTGGTCGGCGTGCTGTTGGTCTTCTGGTGGGGCTTCGGCATCTTTCCCAAGCTCGTTGTAATCACCCTGATCTGTTTTTTCCCGGTCCTCGTCACGACCGTCGACGCACTCGCTGCCGTAGATCCCGACCAGCTCAAGCTGCTGCGCACATTCGATGCCACACGTTGGCAGGCATTCCGCTTTGCAGAGCTACCAGCAGCATTGCCGGCCGCGATCAGCGGCGCACGGATCGCGCTTGCGGTTGGCGTGATCGGCGCCTTCATCGCCGAGGTCACCACCGCCACCACCGGACCGCACCCCGGCCTGGGTCGCCAGATCACCACCGATATCGGTTTTCAGAGCGCGAGGGCATACGCCGGTACGGCGGTGCTGTTCCTCTTCGCGATCGCCTGCTTTTACACCCTTTCCCTGCTCGAGCGTCGCCTGGCGCCGTGGGCCAACCAAGCAAGAGGAGGCATCAGTTGAGCGTCTCATCCGCCGTCCGGAGCGTCTCGTCCACCGTCCGCCGCACCGCGATTCGCACCGCGATTCGCACCGTGCTCCTGGCCGCGCTCGCGGCTCTCGCCCTGACCCTGTCGGCCTGCGGCGCCAAGCAGGACACGATCTCGACGGCTCACACCAAGCCCTTCACGGTGATGCTCGACTGGTTCCCCAACGCCGACCACGCGCCGCTCTACTCAGCGCTCGCGTCCGGCGACTTCCGCGCCGCGGGGCTCGACGTAAAGCCGGTCATTCCGGCCGAAACCGCCGAACCGCTGAAGCTGCTGGCGGCGGGCAAGGTCGACATGGCGATCTCCTACGAGCCCGAGCTGCTGCTCGCCCGCGACGAAGGCCTGAAACTGGTCTCGATCGGTGCGCTCGTCCAGCGGCCGCTGACGTCGATCATCGCGCTGCCCTCTCAGCACATCAAGAGCGTCGCCGATCTCGCCGGCAAGACCGTCGGCACAGCGGGCATCCCCTATCAGGCGGCCGAGCTGAAGTCTGCTCTGCAGAGCGCCGGTGTGAACCCGGCCTCAGTGCATGAAGTGAACGTCGGCTTCAACCTGGTCCCCGCGATGCTCTCCCGCAAGGTCGCCGCGACGCTCGGTGGCTACTGGAACTACGAGTCGCTCCAGCTCCAGCTGCTGCACAAGCACCCCGTCACGATCCCCGTCGACCAAGCCGGCGTGCCGACCTACAACGAGCTCGTGCTCGTCGTGCGCGAAGACGAGGCGCACTCGCGCGGCCAGGACCTGCGCGCGTTCCTGCAGGCCCTCTCCCATGGCGAGCGCACCGTACGAGCCAATCCGGCGGCCGCCGCGGCGCTCGTCGTCAAGGCCAACCCCTCGCTCGAAGGAAAGCTCCAGCTCGCCTCGATCGAACAAACCTTGCCCGCGGCCCTGCCGGCCGGCGGCAAACCCTTCGGGTATCAGAGTCCCACAGCCTGGGCAGCCTTCGGCAGCTGGATGTTCGCCCACGGGCTCATCCACCGCGATCCGAACACCGCCCTGCCGCCATTCACCAACGAGTTCCTGCCAGGGGAAGGGATCGCGGCCGGGTCGCTTTAAGGTGGTCGCGCGGCAGCCCTCGCCGCCGCGGTCTGAGTCGACTCCTGGCTACAGGCCTCCCATGTGCACCGCGGCCAGACCGGCCCACTCGCCGTAGCCGGCAAAGAACTCGCGCACCTCGTGCTCCTGCGCGCGGGCTCTCGGGTCGCCGCCGCTGAGGCTGCGTCCGACCAGCTTCAGCAAACCCACGTCTCCCGCCGGTAGCTGGTCGTGGCGGGCCTGACCGCACAACGCGAGCATCTCCACGGTCCAGGCTCCGATTCCGGGGATCTTCCGCAGCCGCTTCCAGCCGTGCTCGTGATCGGCGCTCTTCAGGTCGATCCGTCCGCGCGCCACCTCCTTGGCTGCATGCACCAGCGTCAGCGCGCGGTTGCCAGCCAGATCGAAGGACTGCAGCAGCGCCGGCGCCGTCCGCGCCAGGGCCTCTGGCGTCGGCAGGTCGCGCAGGCCGTCGCCCCATCCCTCCCCGCCGACCTGGCGGCGCCCCAGGCGAGCGATAATCCGGCGCTCGATCCGCGCCGCGCGCTCGTACTCGATCAGCTGCTCGCACACCGCCCAGGCCAGCGCCTCCCACGGCTCCGGCCGGCGGCCCACCCGCAGCCATGGGCGTTTGCGCACCGAGCTCCCGATCAGCCGGTCATTGGCAAAGCGGCGGTGAAAAGCGCTCAGGTCGTCGTCCACGCCCAGCGCGAACCGCATCCTTTCGATGCCATACCTCGCGGCCGTCTCCGTTCGTGCACGCGCGCCGAACAGGACGTTCTCCGAAGCCGTCTGCGCGATCCGCACCACCACCGGCTCGTCCTCCTCGTAATGCAGAAGCCGCTCCAACACCCCGCCGCGGTGGCGCAGCACACCGTCCATCCCGCTCCGCCTCGCCAGACGAAAAGAGCCCACCCGCCCCGCTGGGCACACCTCCTCGCGCAGCTCGACCAAGTCGCTCAGCGCTCGGTGCCGCCCAGCAAGTGCACGTCCACGAGCAGCGATCTGCTGCCGACGATCTGCAAAAGCTCGCCCGCCCTGTTCACCGTTCGCGCGTCCTTGCGACTTGCCTTGCCCAGTCGCTTGGCGCGGCGGCCCTTCGCCAAGGCCGGGCGCCTGCGCCGATGCACAAGACCGACGACCGCCGCCCCAGCGACGAATCCCCCGGCCGCCACCGCGGCCGCCTGCACGGCCGGCACGACGGCGCTGCCCGAGCCGCGGCCGCTCGAAAGCGCGTGCGCGCTCGCCGCGCTCTGAATCACGGTCGGCTCATCCGCGAGCACCGGCAGGGCATCCACTTCCTCGGTATCACCCATCCGCCGAAGTGTAGGGGGCAGGCCAGATCGCTTCACGCCCAGACCGGTAGGGGCCAGGCCAGGCCCCTTCACGCCCAGCCATGGTCACATGGGGATGAGCGTGTGACGAAAGCGCCCGGCAACGCCCACCAGCTGCGACCGGGCCGGCGCGCGCCATACGGCCACGCGCCGAGGCTCGTCCCCTCCTACAACACCCGCTCGTAGACCCGATAGCGCTTGACGACCTCGCCGCCCATCGCTTCCATGCCGCGGTTCATCGCCGTGTTCGTCTCCAGGATCCAGCCCATCTCCCCGCCCTTCTGCGGCCGTGCTTCAGCCGCGTCGAAGTGCAGCTGATAAAGCTTTGCCGCCACGCCCGTGTGCTGGTGCTCCGGCTTGACGCCCAGGAAGCCCACGCGTACCCGATCGGTGATCCGGCTCTTGTTCAGGAAGTGCCACCAGCCGAACGGCAGGAATTTGCCCTTCATCTTGGCCAGCACCTGGTTGAGATCGGGGAAGGTCATCGCCATGCCCACCACCTCGCCCGTGTCTTCTTTCTCGGCGATCATGCACCAGTGCTTGTCGAACACCAGCTGTATCTCCTGCGCATACGCGTTCAGGTCCTTCTTTGAGTACGGCACGAAGTCCCAGTTCTTCGACCACGCGGCGTTGTAGACCTCGGCGAAGGCGTCCATGTCTTTGCGCAGCTGCCAGCGGCGCATCGGGCGCACCCTGATCCCGTGCTCTGACTGCGCCTTCTCCGCCAGCTCCCAGATCACCGGCAGCACCCTCTCGCGATCGACGACCTCCAGTTTCCACATCAGCAGGTCCATCGCCTTGCTCATCCCCACCCCCACCTGCTCCATGCGCTGCTGGTAGTAGGGCGGGTGCCAGGGCTGCTTGATCATCGGGCGCAGATCGAAGCCCTCGATCAGGATGCCGCTCTCTTCGTTCATCGAGAAGTCCGCCGGGCCCACCATCCGCTCCTTGCCGCGCGCGCTCAGCCACGCGGCCGCGGCATCCAGCAGGGCTTTCAGCACCTCCTCGTCGTCCTCGAACTCCAGGAAGCCGAACCAGCCCCAGTTCTTCTTCTGGTAGTCGTTGAACGCGTGGTTGACCTGGGCGGTGATCCGTCCCACGACCCGTCCGTTGCGCCGGGCGAGGAAGTATTCGGCTTCGCCGTGGCTGAAGAAGGCGTTCAGGCGCCGGTTGAGAAACAGCCAGCGCTCGAGCTTCGGCAGTGCAATCCACAGCGGGTGGTTAGCATGCAGTCCGAACGGCAGATCGATGAACGCTTTCAGGTCCCGCCTGCCCGAGACCGGTGTGACCTGGACGCTCGCTTGCTCAGACGCGCTCACAAGCCCAGACCCTATATGCCCACTGCGACAGACGCCTCCGCGACACCCGCCGACGACCCGCCCGTCGTGCATCCGTCAGACGTCTTCGCCAAGGTCCGCGGTCACGAGCGTGAGCAGCTGCTGCGCGCCGCGCGCGAGGCCGACCTGCTGCCCTACTTCCGCACGGTCGAGTCGCCGGCGATGCCCGTGGTCGAGATGGAGGGCGCGCCGCGGATCATGCTCGCGTCGAACAACTACCTCGGGCTCACCGCTGATAAGCGCGTGATGAAGGGCGCCGAGGATGCGCTGCACCGCTACGGCACCGGCCTCACCGGCTCGCGCCTGCTCAACGGCACCACCCCCCTCCACCTCGAGCTCGAGCGCGAGCTCGCGCAGTGGATGGAGACCGACGACGCGATCGTCTTCACCACCGGCCACCAGGCCAACGTCGGCACGCTCGGGACGCTCCTCGGCCCCGGCGACACCGTGATCGTCGACTCCGGCGATCACGCCTCGATCCTCGACGGCGTGCTCCTCTCCAAGGCCAAGATGCGCCCCTACCGCCACAACCGCATGGACAAGCTCGAGCGCGCCCTCGCCCGCGCCGAGCAGGACGGCGGCGGCGTCATGGTCGTCGTCGACGGCGTCTTCTCGATGGAGGGCGACGTCGCGCCGCTGGTCGACATCACCGAGCTCTGCGCCCGCTACGGCGCGCGCCTGATGGTCGACGAGGCCCATGGCGCCGGCGTGCTCGGCGCCCGTGGCGCCGGCGCCGCCGAGCTGCTCGGGATCGAGGACCGCGTCGATTTGCGCATGGGCACCTTCTCCAAGTCCTTCGCCGCCTGCGGCGGCTTCCTCGCCGGCCCGGCCGAGGTGATCGACTACCTGCGCATCTCCTCCCGCGCCTTCCTCTTCACCGCCTCCGCCGTCCCCGCCGCTTTGGGGGCGGCGCTCGCCGCGCTGCGCATCATCCGCTCGCCCGACGGTCCGCCCCTGCTCGCCGCCGTGCTCGAGCAGGCGCGCTACCTCGCCGACGGCCTGCACGCGCTCGGCTACCGGGTGCTCAGCGGCGAGCCGGTGCGACTGGGCCCGGGCGATGACGCTCCCCTGGAGACCGTCGTCACGCCGATCGTCCCCCTGCTCGTCGGCGACGACTGGAAGGCCGCGCTCCTCTGGCGCGCCCTCTACGACGGCGGCGTCTTCACCAACTGCGCCCTCCATCCCGCCGTGCCGCCGGGAGGGGCGCTGCTGCGCACCAGCGTGATGGCCACCCACGACCGCGCCGTGCTCGACCGCGCGCTCGAGGTCTTCGCCCGGGTGAAGGTCCAGTTCGAGGCCGAGCACGGTCCGCTGCCGGGCCCAGACGCGCTCTGAGCCCGCGTCGGCCACACGACTCCGCCATGAGCGCCTCGCTCACCGGCCCGAGCCAAGCTGCCCGGTCCTCGGCCTCGCGCGAGCCCGGTCCTGGGCCTCGCGCGAGCCGAGTTCCGCTTGTCCATTTCTTCACAAGTCTTTACAGCAAGAAAAAAGGTCGCTTCTAGCGTACGAACCGCCCGCGCGCTGTTGACCGGATACCCCGCTCTCACGTAGCTTCGTTGAGCGCTCTGCATGACCGTCTGAAGTTCGTCCGAGCAGCACCGAGGAGGGGCAAGGTGCCGGGTCGACCGCGACTCCTCGCGGACTACTGCCGACGGCCGTGGCGAGCGCATACTCGTAAAATTCAAGCAAGGATGTTGTCGCCGCGGAGTTCGTAGCGGCAACGGGGAGAATGCGCACATGAACGCGACAGCGACGATAGCCCCTGCCGAAACAGCGACGGTAACCCCTGCCAACCGACCGACCGGCCTGGGCGGACCCGTAACCCCTGCCAACCGACCGACCGGGCCGGGCGGGCCTCAATACATGCGCGCGCTCGAACGCGCCAACAAGGTTCGCCTCGCTCGCGCCGAGCTCAAGCGCCGGGTGGCCCTCGGCGAGCTCGACGTCGCCGCGGTGATCCTCGACTGCCCCTGGGAGACCCAGAGCATGGCCGTCGCCGACCTGCTCATGAGCCAGCGCCGCTGGGGTCAGACCCGCTGTCGCAAGTTCCTCGCCCAGATCGCCATGTCCGAGAAGAAGACCGTCGGATCGATGACCGAACGCCAGCGTCGCACGCTCGCCGCGATGCTCACCGCCGTCCCCCACAGCCCCGATCAGCTCACCGAACTCGACCCTTTGGTCGATCCTCGGCAATACCAGCCGCCGCCCAGCCGTGTTCCGCACGAGCGCCGCGCGATGGCGCTCAGTCGCTGAGGAGTCCGGGACCGCGCGGTGCGCGGCCCCTACGACCGATTAAAACCCACCCACCCCGGGGTCACGCGTTCGCGTGACCCCTATCCCTAGGGACAGCCGGAGGAGAGCTTTACGTGCCACCAACCGGCGAGCATGCCGATCAGACCGAGCCGCGGGCGCACCTCCCACACCCCGCAGCCGCCCTGCCCGAGATCCCGCACCGGTAGGCGCGCGAACTTGTAGCGGCCCGGTTCGAGCTTGATCCGCTCGAGCAGCTCGCGCGAGGCGCGCTCATGCTCGACCCGCCTGGCCGCCAGCCGGCGCAGATTCTGCGCGCGCCCGGCCAGTCGGTCGCGCATCCGCTCCAGCTCCTCCAGCGTGAGCAGGCACGGGCCGCCGATCTCTGCGCTCTCGACGCCCCGAGGCCGGGCCGACGAGGCATGCGGGAACTCTGCGGGGGAAATCTGCGCGAGCCCTGCCGGTGAGATATGCGGGAACGCGTCGGCGACGATCGCCGAGCACTCGCGCTCGAGCCTCCCGATCTGCGTCCTCAGAGTGTTGCGTGCGGCGCGCTCACCATCCTGCCCCCGACCGAGGCCTGAAGGGCGGACGATATCCGCGATCCTCGATCGGTCACGATCTATGACTAGGCCGGACTGGGTCACACCCGTCTCCTCCTGCTGGTCCTCCTGGCGCCGGAATCGACGATTCTACCAGTGCGCTCACCTGAAGTCACCGCTGTTCCAGCGCCGCGCAACAGGTCCACAGCGCCTCCTCCACATACAGCGAGGGCACGCCGGCCACCTGGACCGCGAACAGCGTCAAACGACGCGTGCCCGCGCCGGCCTCATGGCCCGGGGCCGGCGCGTCGAACAGGACCGCCAGCGCCGCCGAGGCATCCGCCACCACCAGCCGGCCGGCCGGCAGCCGCGAAGCGCCGGCGGACCGCCCCAACGGCTCGCCCTCGCTGCTCGGGCGGATGCCCAGCGGGCCGTCCACGGCCTCCCCATCGAACGCCCACACGGGCACGCCCGTGTCCACCAGCGCGATCAGCAGGACGTCCTCGAGCAGGCCGCCGGAGAGGAAGCCACCGCGCAGCATCCGCTCGAGCGCCGCCGCCTCGATCGGCGTATGCACCACATCCGGGTCGAGGCCGATCTGACGGAAGAAGACCCGGTAGGCCGCCGGCACCGGCTCGCGCCGGATACCCACCGCGCGCGCCCCCCGGAAACGGTTGGACAGTTCCTGCAGACGGCCTTCGATCCCCGCCGGCGAACCGGCCGTGACCGAGCCAGACCGACCGACTCGCGCCCGCGCGACCACCAGCCGCAGCTCCGGCAGCTCCTGCTCGACCTCCCGCGCACGCCATCCCAGCTCCAGCTCGGGGCCTCCTGGCTCTGGCGTGGAAGGCGGATCGGGCTTCACTGCGCCCGTGGCCTCCAACCGCGCGCGCGCGCCGCGCGCACCAGCTCGCTCACGCGCGCGCGCAACACCGCCGGCGAGGGGCGCGCAACCAGCGCCCTGCTCTGTGCGATCCCCCCCGGATAGAAGAAGCTCACCTGCGGACAACTCGCCAGCTTGTAGAGAGCCGCCAGCGCGCCATCGCGATCGAAGCCGATTGGGATGCTCAGGCTCTGCGCTCGCACCAACTTGCGCAACTGGCCTCGATCTCCCTTGATCGCCACCCCCGCGAAGCGCACGCCCGGGAACGAGGGCGCGAGCGCCTGGAGGTCATTCAGGATCTTCGGGCACGAGCCTCCGTTGACGAACAGCGCCAGCACGACCGGTCCCTGTTCGTACAGTTCGCAGATGTTCAGGATCCCCACGCCCCGCACCGAGCACGCGGGGCGCTTGCCCGCCGCGCCCTCGTTCCCAGGGGTGGCGACGTTGGCATCTCCGTTCACCGCCCCCAGCGCGAGTGGCACTGCGAACGGCGCCAGCATCTGACCGGGTTCGATGCCGGCCACCCCGTTCGGCTTCGTCAGCGCTGTGTTGATCGTTATCAGGATGACAATCAGCAGCGCGAGCACGCCGATGTAGCGACCGTACCGTGGGCGGGTCGGCTCAGACGGACTCATGGCGCGTCTGTCCATGCCGGCGGATCCGGTGCAAGCCCGGGACACGAACGGCGATCGCTCGTGGCCGCTCGGCGATCAGCAGTGCCGCGGGCAGCGCCACCAGCACGCCCACCAGCGAGACGCTCAGGTCGATCAGCGTCACCAGGCCGAAGTCGCGGAGCATCTTGATATCCGACAGCGCCAGCACGCCGAAGCCGGCGATCGCCGTCACCCCCGAGGCCGCCACCGCGGCGCCCGTGCGTCTATAAGTGTGGAGCAGCGCCTCGATCGCCGTCTCTCCCCGCAGCCGCTCCTGGCGGTAGCGCTCGGACAGCAGCACGCTGAACTCGGTCGAGATCGCGATCACCAGCGCGCCCAGCGTGACCGACATCGGGTTCAGCGGCACCCGCACCGCGAACAGGATCAACGCCGACCATCCCGTCGCCAGCGCGATCGGCGCGAGCGGCACGAGCGCCCGGCGAAGATCGCCGCGGAAGGCGCTCAACAGCACCAGCGCGACCGCCGCCAATCCCGCCAGCAGCGTCTCCAGGCGTCGCCACGGGGACGCCACCTGCGCGCCCGACTGGGCCGCCAGCACAGGCAGACCAACCAGCCGGGCACTCACCCCCGCGGGTGGATGCAGGCTCGAGCGCATCGTTTCGATCACCCGCTGCTGTTCTGCCAACGGCATCAGCCGGATCCCAAACGCCAGCGTCGCCACGCGCCGATCGGCCGTGATCACGTCCTGGGAGAAGTACGACGGGATCGCGGCGAGCAGACCCTGCACATCGCCCCGCGTGAGCTTCTGAGCTTTGGTGGAAGAGCCCGCGAACAGATCCGGCAACGAGAAGGCCGGGCAAAGCCGTGCCTTACCGCAACCGCGCGTGACGCTATAACCAAAGCGCTTCAGCACAGCGCTCTCATACGAGCTCATCCATTCGATCGTCGCCGGCTTCGTCAGGTCCTTCGCGCTCACCATCAGGTCGATCTCACCCCCGACGCCCGTCGCACGCTCGAGCGCGTTCAGGTTCTGCAGCGATTCCAGGTTCTGCGGGACCAGCTTGGTGATGTCGGTCTCCACCCGCGTCTGCGTATCCAGCCCCCAGCCGAGCGCCGCCAGCGCAAGCCCCACGCCCAGCAGGCGCCCCGGCCGGCGCACCGCCTCGACCAGCGCGGCCCTCATCACGAAGCGATTGACCGGATTGTCCAGCAGCAGCTCGCGCGCGCCACGCCAGGCGGACCCGACGCTCGCATCGAACGCCTCGCGCGCGCGCACACCCGCCTCGCGCGCGCGCGCACCCACGTTGTGAATGCCACTTCGTGGGTAAACGCCACCTCGTGGGTGAACACCACCGCGTGGGTGAACGCCACCGCGTTGGGCGCCACTTCTCTCCTCCGCTCCACCTCGCCTCCCTGTCGCTCCGACCGAGCGGCGATCGGCCAGCACAAGCGCGGCCGAGCCCGCCGTGAGCGCACAGATGAAGGCGATCACGACACCCACCACGAGCAGCAGCCCGAAGCCACGCACCATCGGCACCGGTGAGAGCAGCAGCACGAGCATCGCCCCGACGCTTGCGATGCCGGCCGTGGCGATCGTCGGCGCTCCGACCATCGCCGCGCGCCCGACGGCCACCCGCGCGTCCTCCACGCCTTCGGCAAACGCCTCCTCCACGCGCGACTGGAACTGGATCTCGTAGTCCACAGCGAGACCGACCAGCACCGGCAGCACCGCGATCGCGGCGACCGTCAACGACGCCCCCACGATCGACAGCGCGCCAAACGTGAGCGCGGCGGCGAGCAGGGCGATCCCCAACGGCAGCAGGCGCGGGCGCCCGCGGAAGATCAGGCTGAGGGTGCCCGCCATCACCAGCATCACGGCCACCAGCAGCAGCTCGATCGAGTGCGTGATCGCCCCCGTCAGATCCGCGACGAGCACCGGCTCGCCCGTCACCAGATAGGTCTCCCCGTGCTGTAGCCGCCACTCCTTCATCCCCACCACCTGGCGGATCAGCGAGATCGTGTGCGTCCGCTGGCGTTCGGACAGCCCGGCCTTCAACCGCACCGACACCAATGCCGCTTCGCGACTCGGGAACAGGTAGGCAAAGCGCTGCTTCGGCGTGCCCGCCGGCTTGCTCGGGTCGAACACCAGCGTCGAGACGAAGCTCGGATCGTCCAGGCTCGGGCGGGTGGTGAGGTGGTACTGGAGCGCCAGCGTCGCGAGCCCCTCCTTGAAGCGCGCCATCGTGATCGAGCTCGCCTGCCTGCCGAGCTTCTGCGCCGCTTCGGCGCTTTCCCCGCGCGCGAGCGCGGCTTCGCTCACCACCTTTTCAGCCTGCTTGGCCTCCGCTTCGGCCTGCTTGGTCTGGACTGTCAGCTGTTCGTCGATCTGTTCGGCGGCCTCGTTGATGAACGTGCCCGGACCGAACACCACCTTCACCGTTTGCGCTTTCGCCAACTGCCCGCATGGCCCACTCTCGCCACCCTCGCCCGCGAGCCCCTGGGCGGGGACGTTGCCCGAGAGGCATCCCTCCATTCCCACCAGCCGGTCGATGTCCGAGCTCAGCACCAGCTGCTGCAGATCGCCTTTCACCAGCACCGCGATCGGCTCTTCGCCGAAGCTCTTGTAAAACTGCTGGGTGTCCTGGTACGCGGGGCTGGAGCTCGACACCAAGGTGTTCGTCGCCGCCGTCGGATGCAAGCGCAGCGCGAAGGCCGCGCCCGCCACCCCAAGCACTCCCGCGAGCACCACCACCAACAGCGGCCTACGAGTCACGCCACCCGCCAGGGCGGCCAAGAGCCGACCGGTCAAGATCGTGGTTCTAGTAGATGCACAGACCTATTCTGGCGTCGCTGGGGGGCCACGCGGCGCCGCCAGAACGCGCCGGGCTTACTCCATACCAAGTGGACCCTGCGATGCGCCCGCGAGGAATTGGCGGACGAACGGGTTCTCGCTTGCGAACAGCTCAGACGCCGGCCCCGATTCGACGATCCGGCCCTTCCAGAGAATCGAGATGTGCTCGGCGACGCGGCGCGCGCTCATGATGTCGTGGGTGATCACCACATACGCCCCCCCGTTCTCGGCGTGAATTTCCTTGATCAGCTCGCACAACAGCGCGGTGCGCACCGGATCGAGGCCCGAGTCGGGCTCGTCGAACAGCACGATTTCAGGGTCGAGCACGAGCGCCCGCGCGAACCCCGCGCGCTTGCGCATCCCACCGGACAGCTCGTTGGGCATCTTCGTGCCCTCGCCTCCCAAGCCAACCTCCTTCATCCGGCGGCTGACGATCTCCTCGATCTCCTCTTCGCTCTTCTCCGTGTGCTGGCGCAGCGGGAACGCGACGTTGTCATACAGATTCATCGACCCGAACAGCGCGCCGTCCTGAAAGAGAACGCCGAACTTCTTGCGCAGCTCGAACAGCTCGGCGTCGGGCAGGCTCGGGATCGACTCCCCGTGCACGATCACATCGCCCTGATCGGGGTAGAGCAGACCGACGATGTGCTTGATGCACACCGACTTGCCCGTCCCCGAGGGACCCAGGATCATCGATATCTGTTCCTCGGGAATCTCCATGTTCAGGCCGCGCAGCACGTGATTGCGCCCGAACGACTTGTGCACGTCGATGAACTCGATCGCGGCCGGCGCCTTCGAGGGCCGGCTGCTCCCCGTGTGGAGGCGGAAGTCCTCCTCCTCGCGCGCGGTCTCGCTCGGGTCGGGCTCGAAGACGACGCCCACGGATGCGGGCTCGCGCACCTCCTGCTCGTCGCCTGCCGCCTCGGCGGGGGCGTAGTCGGCCTCGCCGCCAGGCTCGACCGGCGCCGGGTGATGCTCGATCTGCTCGTAAGACTCCCCGGGCGGGGTCGCCTCCTGCCGCTCTCCAGGTCGATCCTCGCTCATGCTCAGCCCCCGATTGGAGCTCGCGCGCTGGTGCCCCAGAAGATCTGCGTGCCGAGCATGCCGATTATGTGCACGAGCACGATGTTGAGCACCATCGACTTGGCGGTGGCTCTACCCACGCCCACGGGCCCACCACTGGCGTTGTAGCCGTAGTAACACCCCACCAGCACGATCGCCGTGGCCATCACCATCGCCTTGATCAGGCTGTATAAGAAGTCAGGCGGGTTCTGGAACTGCCAGAAGATCAGGAAGTACCCGCCCGAGGAGACAGCTCCCACCTGCTGGACGACCGCGATGTAGGAGGCCAGAAACGCGGCGCCGATTCCGGCGAGGTACATGAACGGCAGCACCAGCCAGGCGGCGAGCAGGCGCGTGGCGCACAAGAACGTCACCGAGTCGATCCCCATCACCTCGAGCGCATCGATCTCGTCCGAGATCCGCATCGCGCCGAGCTCGGCCACGATCCCCGTGCCCACCTTCGCCGCCATCATGTAGCCGAACGCGTACGGGGTGATCTCGCGCAGGTCACACCAGGCGGTGAACACGCCCGAGTAGGCGGGCGCGCCCTGAGCCTCGGTGAAGTACGCACCCTCGATCCCGCACTCCAGGCCGAGGATGAACATCAGCGCCCAGATGATCAGCGTCGAGGAGATGATCAGGATCCCCGACTGGCGCAGCGACTCGCCGAAGAAGCGAAACACGCGCAATCCCCACACATCGCGCACGATGTTGCCGGTGAAGCGGGTGATCTCGCCCGACGCGCTGATCCATTCGCGCGGCTGTGCAAGCCATTCGTTCATTACTTGATCACCAAGATCTCTGGATGTGTCGCGAGCAGCGTCTGGGTGAAGACGTAGTCGAACGCGAAGATCGCCAGGAACGTGACCACGACCGCCTGGTTGACCGCGCGACCGACGCCCTCGGCGCCACCGGAGGCGGTCATTCCCTTGTAGCAGCAGACGATCGCGATGATCGCCCCGAACAGCGTCGTCTTCAGCACCGAGCCCCACAGGTCGGTCGTCGAGGCGTTCGCGAACAGCGTCGCCCAGAACGGCCCCAGCGGCTGGCCCTTGACGAGCTCGGCGAGCAGGCCGCCGAAGATCCCGAACAGCAGCGCGTAGATGTTGAACAGGCCGGTCACGATCATCAGCGCCAAAAAGCGCGGCACGACGAGGTTCTTGACCGGGTCCACGCCGAGCACCTGCAGCGCGTCGAGCTCCTCGCGGATCTTGCGCGCACCCAGGTCTGCGGTGATTGCCGTGCCGGCCACACCCGCGAGCACGATCGCGGTCACGTTCGGGCCGATCTCGCGGATCGCCGCGAGCACGAAGATCCCACCGAGACGATCGAGCGCACCGAAGATTTCAAAGAAGTTCGCTGCCTGCAGGCCCGGGGCCGCATAGCAGAGGGCGACGGTCGAGACGAGCAGCGGGAACCAGCACAGCCGCACCGCGAACAGGAATTGTGAGACGAACTCGCCGCCATACGGATACGGGGGACGCAGAGCGGACCAGATTGTCCGACCCGTGAGGATCATCATGTCCCCGACTTCCTCCAGCAGGTTCCTCGTCGGGAGAAATGCCCGCTCAGCGGCGCTTCGAACCATCTCTGCTTCCCCTCCTCGGGTGACGATCGACGGCGCCCGGAACTCTACGCCATGCGTCCCCCGTATGCCACCTACTGCCGCCTACTGTCGCACCTAGGATCGACCCCGATCCTCGCCACTCCCGTGAGGAGGCGACGCCACCGCCGCTGGTATCGTGGCCGGATCGTGAGGGGGAGGTCTGTCTTTCCGTTGGTCTCGCGCGACGCGGCTGCCTGCCGCCCGCGCTCCCCCCGCGCCGCCCGATCGGCTCGCCGCCCGCGCTCCCCTCACACCCCTCGCACCGCCCGATCGATTGCACTGGGCGCCGCCCTGACGACGATCGTCGCTCTGCTCCTCAGCGGCTGCGGCGGCGGCACGCGCCAGGACGCACAGGAACCGAAGAGCACCTTCAGAGTGCGGATCGTCAAGGCCAGCTTCCCAGCCCTGCAAACGATCGCACGGCCGACCATCATGATGCTCCAGGTACGCAATATGAGTGCCCGCACCGTGCCGAACCTCGCGGTCACGATCGACTCCTTCTCCTACGTCGAAAACTACCCCGACCTGGCGGCCAACAAGCGCCCGATCTGGGTCGTCGAAGCGGGTCCGGGGACGGTCCCCAAGCGTCTCGTTCAGAGCCAGGCGATCAGCCCGCCCGGCGGCGGCCAGACGGCCTACGTCAACACCTGGGCGCTCGGTTCGCTCGCGCCTGGGCGTGTGCGGACATTCCTCTGGGATGTGGTCCCCGTGAAGGGCGGCCTGCACACCGTCCACTTCACGGTCGCCGCCGGCCTCGCCGGCAACGCTCATGCCCAGCTGGCAGGCGGCGCCCCGGTGACCGGCCGCTTCCTCGTCCACATCGCCCCCCAGCCCCCGGCCAGGCACGTGGATCCCAATACCGGCAAGATCGTCCCCGGCGCTTACCCAGCCACGCCTTAGCTTCGCCTCGCGCCCAGCCTCGGCCTTCGCACCTCACGCTCTAGCTTCGCTCTTTCGCACCGCTTGGCCCGCTGTCGAAAGATCCTCCCCCCGCTTTCGCCACGCGGAGATGCCTTTCGGCCGCCTTCGCACTACGATTCCCCTCGGCCCTCGCACCCGGCCGGCCATCCAGGCTGTGCATCCGGACCCCGCCCCATTCGCCCTTTCCCGAGGAGGAATCGACCCCGCCCATGCCACGGACCCGCCAGCAGAACGTCACCGCCGCGCAGTGGAGCGCCAACGGCTCAGCGCTCGGCTCCCCCGACCTGACCCTCCCGGGCAACCAGGTGTTCGCGTCCAACGTGTTCAGCCCGATCGTTCAGCGACACCGCCTGCCCAAGCACGTCTATAAGGCGCTGCAGAAGACGCTGGCCCGCGGCGAGGCCCTGGACACCTCGCTGGCCGACGCCGTCGCGCAAGCCATGAAGGAGTGGGCCATGGAGAAAGGCGCCACCCACTACACCCACTGGTTCCAGCCGCTCACCGGCTCCACCGCCGAGAAGCACGACTCCTTCTACGGCCCGGCCGGCGACGGCACCGCGATCGCCGAGTTCTCCGGCAAGGAGCTGATCCAGGGCGAGCCCGACGCCTCGTCGTTCCCCACCGGCGGCATCCGCGCGACCTTCGAGGCGCGCGGCTACACCGCCTGGGACCCCACCTCTCCCGCGTTCATCCTCGAGAACCCCAACGGCGCGCTGCTCTGCATCCCCACCGCCTTCACCTCGTGGACGGGCGAGGCGCTCGACCACAAGATCCCGCTGCTGCGCTCGATGGACGCCCTCTCCGGCGCAGCCGTGCGAGCGCTCGAGCTGCTCGGCGTGCAGGACGCCCGGCGTGTCTTTACGACGATCGGCTGCGAGCAGGAGTACTTCCTGATCGACGAGCAGTACTACTTCGAGCGCCCCGACCTGCTCACGACCGGGCGCACGCTGTTCGGCGCCCAGCCGCCCAAGGGTCATGAGCTCGACGACCACTACTTCGGGTCGATCCCCGAGCGCATCCTCGCCTACATGCTCGAGGTCGAGCTCGAGCTGGCCAAGCTCGGCGTGCCGATCAAGACGCGCCACAACGAGGTCGCGCCCAACCAGTACGAGGTCGCGCCGATCTTCGAGAACTCCAACGTCGGCGCCGACCACCAGATGATCACGATGCAGATCATGCAGAACACCGCGCGCCGCTATGGCCTGGTCTGCCTCCTGCACGAGAAGCCCTTCGCCGGCGTCAACGGCTCGGGCAAGCACAACAACTGGTCGATGGGAACCGACACCGGCCTGAACCTGCTCGACCCCGGCGAGACCCCCTCGGAGAACCTCAGCTTCCTGTTCTTCTGCGCGGCGGTGATCCAAGCCGTCAACAAGCACCAGGCGCTGCTGCGGGCCTCGATCGCGAGTCCCGGTCAGGATCATCGCCTGGGCGCCAACGAGGCGCCACCGGCGATCATCTCGATCTTCCTCGGCGCCGAGCTGCAAAGGGTGTTCGCGGCGATCGAGGCGGGCAAGACCCAGCCGTCGAAGCCCGGGTCGTTCCTGGGCCTCGGCACGCCGGTGCTGCCGCCGCTGCCGCTGCACGGCGGCGATCGCAACCGCACCAGCCCGTTCGCCTTCACCGGCAACAAGTTCGAGTTCCGTGCGCTCGGCTCGAGCTCCTCGCCGGCATTCCCCAACACCGTGCTGAACACGATCGTGGCGGAGTCGGTCGATGATCTGACCGACAAGCTGCACGCGGCCCTGAAGCCCTCCGGCGCCACCCTCGAGAAGGCTCTGGCAAAGGTCGTCAAGGACAGCTGGGCGGAGAACAAGCAGGTCGTCTTCGACGGCGACAACTACTCCGAGGAGTGGCACAAGGAGGCAGAGAAGCGGGGCCTCGCCAACCTGCGCAGCACGCCCGACGCGCTGCCCTGGCTGCTCGACAAGCAGACGGTCGCCGCGTTCAAGAAATACAAGGTGCTCTCCAAGCGCGAGCTCGAGTCGCGCCTGGAGGTCTTCACCGAGCAGTACGCGGTCACGATCAACATCGAGGCGGAGACCGCCTCCGCGATCGCCCGCACGATGATCCTCCCGGCCGCCATCCGCCACCTCAACGAGTTGCGCGCCAGCGGCTTGGACGAGCTCATCGGCGAGGTCGAGCCGCTCGTCAAAGAGCTTCACTTCGCGCTGCTCAAGCTCGAGGACGCCAACCTCAAGGACAACCAGCCCGACTCCTCGCCCGCCAAGTGGGCCGCCTACATGCACGACACCGTCATCCCCGCGATGGACGACGTGCGCGACGTCGCCGACCGGCTGGAGAAGCTCGTCGCCGACGACCTCTGGCCGCTGCCCAAGTACTCGGAGATGCTCTTTATCAAGTAGGGCCTCGATAGCATGGCTGGGATGCCACGCGACTACCTCAAGGCGATCAAAGAGCGCGTCGTCGTCTACGACGGCGGCATGGGCGCGACGCTCGAGCAGTTCGAGCTGACCGCCGAGGACTACGGCGGCCTGCAGGGCAAGTGCCACGAGGCTCTGATCCTCAACCGGCCCGACGTGATCGAGGGCGTGCACAGCTCGATGCTCGAGGCCGGCGCGGAAGTGCTCGAGACCGACACCTTCCAGGCCTCGCGGATCAAGCTCGAGGAGTGGGGCCTGTCCGACTACACGGTCGAGATCAACACGAAAGCCGCGGAAATCGCGCGCAAGGTGGCGGGCGAGGATCGCTTCGTCGCGGGCTCGATCGGACCCACCGGGTACCTACCGGCCTCCGAGGAGGCCTCGCTCGGACAGATCCGCTTCAGAGAGCTCGTCGAAGTGTTCGCCGAGCAGGCCGCCGGACTAATCGACGGCGGCGCCGACCTGATCATCATCGAGACCGCCCAGGACATCCTCGAGGTCAAGGCGGCGATCTTCGGCGCGCGCGAGGCATTCGCGAGCACGGGTCGCACACTGCCGATCCACACCTCCGTATCGCTGCTGCCCAACGGCGGCAAGATGCTGCTCGGGACGGACATCTCGGCAGTACTCACGACACTGGAGGCACTGAAGGTCGACGTGATCGGGCTGAACTGCTCGACCGGCCCCGAGGACATGCGCGACGCGATCCGCTTCCTCGGCGAGCTCTGCCCAGTCCCGGTCGCGTGTATCCCGAACGCCGGGCTGCCGCTGCAGGGACCGGACGGCGAGACGATCTTCCCCGAGAAGCCCGAGCCACTCGCGCAGGCGCTACAGGAGTTCGTCGAGCGCTATGGCGTCGGCGTCGTAGGCGGCTGCTGCGGAACCACCCCCGAGCACATAGCCGCGATTGCCGAGCGAGTTGCCGGGCGTTCGGTGGCTCCGCGTCCTGCCCCACGCTCACCGCACCTGTCATCGATGATCGCCGCCACGCCGCTCGTGCAGGAGCCGCGACCGACGATGGTCGGCGAGCGCGTCAACTCCCAAGGCTCACGCAAGGCGAAGGAGCTGCTGCTCACCGACGACTACGACGGGCTCGTACAGATCGCCGAGGACCAGGTCCAGGGTGGAGCGCACGTGCTCGACCTGTGTGTGGCCCTGACCGAGCGCTCCGACGAGGACGAACAGATGCGCCTAGTGGCGAAGAAGGTCTCGCTGACTCAGCCCGCCCCGATCCAGATCGACTCGACCGAGCCCGAGGTGATCGCGACGGCGCTCGATCAGATTCCCGGCCGCGCGATCGTCAACTCCGTCAACCTCGAGGCCGGGCGCGAGAAGCTCGATCGCGTCGTGCCGCTGGCACTCGCGCATGGCGCGGCATTGATCGCGCTGACGATCGACGAGGTCGGGATGGCAAAGACCGCGGAGCGCAAGGTCGAGATCGCCAAGCGGATCCGCGAGGTGTGCTGCGAGGAGCATGGCCTGGACCCCGAGCTGTTGATCTTCGACTGCCTCACGTTCACGCTGACGACAGGCGATGAGGAGTGGCGCCCGTCCGCGGTGGAGACAATCGCGGGGATCAAAGCGATCAAGGAGCAGATCCCCGGCGTGAAGACCTCGCTCGGCGTCTCGAACGTCTCCTTCGGCGTATCCCCCGGCGCGCGCGCGGTGCTCAACTCGACCTTCCTGCACCACTGCGTCCAGGCTGGCCTCGACCTGGCGATGGTCAATCCCAACCACATCACCCCCTACTCCGAGATCTCCGATGTCGAGCGCGAGCTGGCCGATGACCTCGTGTACAACCGGCGCGAGGACGCGCTCGAGCGCTTCATCGCCCACTTCGAGTCCAAAGGCGAGGACGAGGTGCAGAGCGCCGCGGACCCGACCGAGGGGATGGAGCCCGAGGAGGCGTTGCACTTCCACATCCTGCGCCGGCGTAAGGAGGGCGTCGAGGACTGGATCGACAAGAGCGTGGAGAAGATCGGGGCGGTGCCGACGCTCAACGATGTGCTGCTGCCGGCGATGAAAGAGGTCGGCGACAAGTTCGGCGCCGGCGAACTGATCCTGCCGTTCGTGCTGCAGTCGGCCGAGGTGATGAAGAAGGCCGTCGCGCAACTGGAGAAATACCTCGACAAGATCGAGGGCTACACAAAGGGCACCGTCGTGCTCGCGACCGTGTTCGGCGACGTGCACGACATCGGCAAGTCACTCGTCAACACGATCCTCACGAACAACGGCTACACGGTGATCGACCTCGGCAAGCAGGTGCCGATCCAGAGGATCCTCGACGCCGCGGTCGAGCACGAAGCGACCGCTATAGGTCTTTCCGCGCTACTCGTGTCGACCTCCAAGCAGATGCCTGCCGCGATCCAGGAGCTGCACGCGAAGAACCTCGATTATCCCGTGCTGATCGGCGGCGCGGCGATCAACCGCGCGTTCAGCTACCGCGCGCTGTACCCCGGCGGCAAAGACTCCGAGGAGGCCTACGCGCCGGGCGTCTTCTACTGCAAGGACGCCTTCGAGGGCCTGTCGGTGATGGACCAGCTGATCGACGCCGACGCGCACGCGGCGCTGCTGGAGAAGCTGCGCGCCGGCGCCACGGCCTTCCGCGCCAAGGGCGAGGAGCCCGTCGAGGAGCTCAACTTCGCCGACGACTCCGTCCGCTCGGCCGCGCGCGTTGACGTGCCGATTCCAACGCCGCCGTTCTGGGGCGTCAAAGAGATACCCGTCGACCTCGACGAGGTCTACCCGCACCTCGACACGCACGTCCTGTTCAAGCTGCACTGGGGCGGCAAGGGCGTCAAAGGCGAGGCCTGGCAAAAGCTGCTCACCGATGACTTCCGCCCGCGGTTGGAGCGCATGTGGCGCGAGCAGACCTACCTACACCCGCGCGCGCTGCTCGGCTTCTTCCCTTGCTATTCCGCCGGCAACGACATCGTCGTGCTCGACCCAGACGATCGAAAGACGGAGCTCACGCGCTTCGTCTGCCCGCGCCAGCCGAAGGGCGATCGGATCTGCCTCGCGGACTTCTACCGCCCGGCGGTCGACGCCGCGGGCGAGCCTTCGGCAAAAGGTTCACCGCCGGCCGAGCTCGACGTGATCGCCGTGCAGGCCGTGACCGTCGGCGGCGAGGTCACCGACCTGATGGCGAAGCTCGAGACCGACGGAGAATTTGCCGAGCAGCTGTTCGTCCACGGCCTCGGCGTGCAGACTGCCGAGGGGCTGGCCGAATGGCTGCATTACGAGGCCCGCAAGATGCTCGATATCCCAGTGACGCAGGGCCGCCGCTACTCGTGGGGCTACCCAGCGGTGCCCGAGCAGTCAGAGCACCTGAAGGTGGAGAAGCTCCTCGGCCTTGCGGACATCGGCATGAAGATCACCGACGGCTACGCGCCGGTGCCCGAGCAATCGACGCTCGCGCTGATCGCCCATCATCCCCAGGCGATCTACTTCGGCACGCGTCAGGGCCGGTTGCTCCCCGACGGCTCGCCCGACGACCTGATCAAGGGCTCGCCCCGCGATCCCTCGCTGTTCGGCGAGATTACCGACGAGGATCCGTCCGACGGCGTCGTCGAAGCCGAGGACGAGCCCGCGCTGGCCTCCTGAAGCGGTGTCGTTCTAGCCTTCGACGCCTGAAGGCACTCTCTGAGCCGCGCTGCCGGAGCGCTGACCCGCCGGCAGCGGGCTGAGCTTCACCGGCGCGCCGGCCATCGTGCGCAGACGGACGTCCTTCCAGGAGAGGCCCTCGGTGATGAGCGCGGGCACGCCCATCAGCACCGCGGTGGCGATCTCGACGACCTGCAGGACGATGCCGTAGGCGAGCGCGTCGGGGGTGGACACATGGTAGGCGCCGGCCAGCACGGCCACACATGCCGCCTGAAAGACGCCGATGTTGGCCGGGGTGGCCGGGATCACCGCGGTGACGTTGACGGCGAACAGCACCGCCGCGGCGCCGGCGATCCCGACGCGATTGTTGAGGCCGAGCGCCATCAGCAGCAGCCAGCACGACAGGCACTGCAGGCCCCAGGCCCCGAGCTGCACGGATGTCGCGATGGCCGCCTGGCGGGGGTGGCGGAATACGCGCAGGCCTTCGCGCACGCGCACCAGGGAGAGGCGCAGCCCGGCAAGCAGCACCCGCAGGCGCAGCGAGCGTGAGACCGCGGCGCTCGGCAGGAGCACGGGCGCGAGCAGCACCACGGCGACCGTCGCGACGGGAGCCAGCGCCACGGCGACGAGCGCCCCGTGGTGGCCGTTGACCAGATCGACGCTCGAGAACATCACGATCCCGAGGATCGCCAGCGCGAGCAGGTTGAGCAGCGTTTGCGAGACCATCGTGCCGAGCACGACCGGCAGCGTCTCCCGCGCGCGGCCGAGACGGCGCGCGACGATCAGCGCACGCGAGGGCTCACCGAGACGGGCGGGGAGCGTGGCCGACATCAGCACGCCGATGAACGTGCCCTGCATCGCGTCGCGGCGTTTGGCCTTGCGCCAGGTCGGCGCGGCGGCGAGGATCGCGTGCCAGGCGATCGCGCGGACGAACATCGAGGCGCACATCAGTCCGAGGCCGGCGACGAGCAGGCCGGGGCTTGAGGCGAGCAGGCTTTCGGCCACGCGACCGACGCCGATGTGCACGAGCGCCAGCAGCGCGAGCGCGAGACCGGCGAGCGAGGCCGCCACGAGCGCGACACGGCGGAGCGCGCGCTTGGAGCGCTCGCGCGAGGAAGAACTCCCCGCTCGCGCGGCGCCGGCACTCCCCGTGCCGGTGGGGACCGCCCCAGGGGCGGTCTCGAGGCTCGGCAGACGCTGGGCGGGGACACGCGGCAACAGGTCGGCGGGAACCAGGCCAAAGCGCACCCCGATCCGGGCGGCGCGCGTCGCGGGCCGCCCGACGGATAGAGCCTGCTCGTAGCAGTCGAGCACCTCGGCGGCGACGTGCGGCCAGGCAAAGCGCTCGGCGCGGGCGCGCGCGGCGACGGCCATCCTCGATCGAGCGGCGGGGTCGAGCGCGAGCGCGCGCAGCGCCTCGGCCAGCGCGAGCGCGTCGCCGGGGGGCGTGAGCAGGCCGTCGAGGCCGTCGCGCACGACGTCGCGATAGCCGGGGATGTCGGAGGCGACGACGGGCGTTGAGGCGGCGAGCGCCTCGGTGAGAACCATGCCGAAGCTCTCGCCGTGCAGCGAGGGCGCGCACACCACTTCGGCCTGTGCGAGCTCCTCCAGCTTGCGTGACTCGGAGACCTTGCCGAGCGCATGCACGCCGCGGTCGTCGAGCATCATGTGCGCGACCTCCTCAGCGCAGGCGCCGACGAGCGTGAGCGTCGCCGGCACTTGCTCGCGCAGCGCCTCGAACGCGCGCAGCAGCACCGGCAGGCCCTTGCGTTCGACGGCCTGGCCGATGAACAGGATCCGCAGGGGCGCGACATCCTCGTCTGTGGATGAGACGACATCAAAATGGTCGGGAGCGCGCGCGTCCGCATACGCGCGCGCGTTCCAAGCGCCGAGAGAGAGGTCAGCGGCAAGAGCCCCTCCCCCACCAGCCCCGTCGAGCTGAACGCCGTTGGGGACGATTCGGTAGCGCCCGCCGTAGAAGCGCCGGGCGGTCCAGGCGGCAGCCTCGGAGACGGCGATGCGAACGTGCAGGTGGTTCATCCTTCGTCTGGCGCCGAGCAGGTTGGCGATGCCGTTGGTCAATGCGTTCTCGGAGTAGCTATGGAACGTGCCGACGAGCGGCAGCCGCGCGTCGGTCGAGCAGAGCGCGTCCCAGCTGAGCAGCGGCACGACCGGCTCGTGGATGTGCAGCACGTCATAGCCGCCGGAGCGCAGCTCGCGACGCAGGGCGAGCACCCCGGCCGGTGAGGCCACGAGGTTGGAGACGGCGCCGTTGGCGGGAAAGCCCATCGTGCGCCCGAGCGCGACGAACCGCTCGGGCGGGTCCAGGCGCTGGGGGCGCGCGCCCCGGTGCAGGCGGCGCGAGAGCGCGTCGTCGGGGTCGAACGGCGCGAGGATGCGCGCGTCGTGGCCGAGCACGGTCAGCTCGGCGGCGAGCGCCTCGATGTGGCGCGTGACCCCACCCGGGTACGTCCACGAATACGGCGAAAGCAGCGCGATTCGCACAGTAGAACTGTAACCGCCGGCGAGGTCGGCCACGGCCGGTCGGGCAGAGGAGTCGGCGACGGCGTCCGAGCTTGCGATAATCGGCGGATGAGCGCGCGGCACTTCGTGAAGTACACGTTCCTGAAGATGGACCCCGCCTGGCGCCGGCTCGAGGACGAGCAGCGCGAGCGGGACAAGCGCGAGTTCAACGCCGCCTGCGAGAACTTCGCCGACGGCCACCTGCTGCAGGCCTTCTCGCTCGTGGGCACGCGCGGCGACGCCGAGCTGCTGCTGATCGCCGAGGCGGAGAACCTCGACCGCATCCACGAGCTGCACGTCGTGCTGGGGCAGAGCGGGCTGATGAAGTGGGCCGACATCCCCTACTCGTTCCTGGGGATGCGCAAGAGCTCGGAGTACTCCGAAGACGAGCGCACGACCCCGCGGGGGTTCCGGGGGAAGTACGTGTTCGTGTACCCGTTCGTGAAGTCGCGCGCCTGGTATGCGCTGCCCGCGGAGGAGCGCTGGCGGATCATGCAGGGGCACATCACGATCGGGCGCGAATACCCGGGGGTGGACAACCACACGACGTACTCGTTCGGGCTCGACGACCAGGAGTTCGTGGTCGCCTTCGACACCGACGACGTCGGCACGTTCCTGGACCTGGTGCAGCGTCTGCGCACGACCGAGGCCTCGGCCTACACGATGCGCGACACGCCGAGCTTCACGTGTCTGGCGATGTCGGTGGGCCGCGCATTGAACGCGCTCGACGGCGAGCAGGTCGCGTTCGAGGCAGCTTCCGCTGTCTAATCGCGGCCTCACCCAGCTGCGTCGGAGCGACCCAATCCTCGCGGGGCTCATCGCCGCGGTCGGCAAACTGCCGGACGCGGGCGAGGGACGCCCCAACAAGGACGACCACTACGGCGCGCTGGTGCGCACGATCGCGGGCCAGCAGCTGTCGGTCAAGGCGGCGCGCGCGATTTACGGGCGGCTGACGGCACGCTTTGACGACAGGCCGCCAACGCCGCAGGAGATCCTGAACGACGAGCCCGAAGAGCTGCGCGCCGCCGCCGGGCTCTCACGCGCGAAGGTGGGCTATCTCAGGTCCCTCGCCGAGCACACGCTGTCGGGCGAGCTGGAGCTGGAGCGGCTGGACGAGCTGGACGACGAGCGGGTGATCGCGGAGCTGACCGCCGTTAAGGGCCTCGGCCTGTGGAGCGCGCAGATGTTCCTGATGTTCCACCTCGAGCGCCCCGACGTGCTCCCCACCGGCGACCTCGGCATCCGCCGGGCGATCGAACTCGCCTACGGGCTGGACGCGCTGCCGCAGCCCGTCGCGATGGAGCAGATCGCCGAGCCGTGGAAGCCACACCGCACGCTGGCCTGCCGCTATCTGTGGCGCTCGCTGCAGAACGAGCCGGGATAGAGCTTCTGCCGGAGCAGTGTCAGGCCACCCGCCGCACGACGACGGTACGGTCTGCCTCGGCCACGATCTCCCACCCCGGCACGGAATCCTCAGAGCGGAAATGAAGTGCCACGACGGCAGTCGGCCCC
>Ga0208849_1000303_pt1 | contig 48222 bp, 44 predicted proteins | sample NGESurdeep072012_10_FD_184470 | JGI IMG/M metagenome (GOLD analysis project Ga0208849, IMG submission 184470) | Arctic peat soil microbial communities from Barrow, Alaska - NGEE Surface sample 53-3 deep-072012 (SPAdes) | ecosystem: Environmental > Terrestrial > Soil > Wetlands > Peat ... | reverse complement strand
CTGACCCAGCGACTTAGAAAATGGGTCAAGAGTAATGCTAAAGGTATAGATAATAAAACTGCCCAATCGACCACAGTAAAATGCGGAACTTTTGCTATAAAATCTGGTCTGCTTACGTAAAATAGGAAAAAGACGAAGAGAATTACAATAAATCCTGCCATCCACCTCATCACGGCCAATCCCCAACAAGAAGGGGCCGCTACGCGAGCGGCCCCTTCTAGTTTTGGCATGCGTTAGGGGATAATTCAACCCAAGCCTGCACCTTCACAGTGAACCATGACGCAGTCTCCGTTTTTTCCGGAGCCCTCATAGAGACAGATAAACGTTAAGGAGCGCGGAAGGTTCCCCCTCCGTCCTAACGGCCTATCGGACCCTATGCGAGCTAAGCTGTCAATAAGATGGGGCTGTGTATAGGGCATTCAAGTCTGCCATTTAGATGCTTGGTTAGCGCCTTAGGTTCAACCAATAGAACGGCCTCCGTTTGGCACTCGTATGGCATTCTAACCGATTCGGGCCACATTCGCCTCAATATTTGGTGGCTAAAGGGCCTACCCCAACTAGATATGCCACTGGCGGTTGGGCAAAATACCGCAAATTTCTGCGTTTTCGGCTGATGATCGGAGAATATCTCCCCTCCCTACTCCCACTCGATCGTCCCCGGCGGCTTGCTGGTCACGTCGTAGACCACGCGGTTGACGCCCTTGACTTCGTTGATGATGCGGGTCGCCACCGTGCCGATAAACATGTTGTCGAACGGATAGAAATCCGCCGTCATGCCGTCGATCGAGGTGACCGCGCGCAGCGCCACGACGTAGTCGTAGGTGCGGTAATCGCCCATGACGCCGACGGTGCGCACCGGCAGCAGCACCGCGAAGGCCTGCCAGATGTCGTCGTAGAGGCCGGTGCGGCGGATTTCCTCGATGAAGATATGGTCGGCGAGCCGGAGAATATCGAGACGATCGCGCGTGATCTCGCCCGGGCAGCGGATGGCGAGCCCCGGACCGGGAAATGGGTGGCGGCCGACGAACACGTCGGGCAGGCCGAGTTCGCGGCCGAGCGCGCGCACTTCGTCCTTGAACAGTTCGCGCAGCGGCTCGACCAGTTTCAGATTCATGCGCGCCGGCAGGCCGCCGACATTGTGATGCGATTTGATCGTCACCGAGGGTCCGCCGGCAAACGACACGCTCTCGATCACGTCGGGATAGAGCGTGCCCTGGGCCAGAAATTTGGCGCCGCCGACCTTTTTGGCCTCCGCGTCGAACACGTCGATGAACAGCTTGCCGATGATCTTGCGCTTATCCTCCGGATCGACGACTCCGGTCAGCTCTGTCAGAAACAGGTCCGCGGCTTCGATGTGTATCAGGGGAATGTTGTAATGGTCGCGGAACAGCGCGACCACGCGCTCGGCCTCGCCGAGCCGCAGCAGGCCGTGATCGACGAACACGCAAGTGAGCTGCTCGCCGATCGCCTCGTGGATGAGCACCGCCGCGACCGCGGAATCGACGCCGCCGGAAAGGCCGCAGATCACCTTGTCCTTGCCGACCTGTTTGCGGATTTTCTCAACCGCCTCGTCCTTGAACGCCCGCATGGTCCAGTCGCCGGCGCAGCCGGCGATCTTGCGGACGAAATTGCGCAACAGCGCCGCGCCGTGCGGGGTGTGCATCACTTCGAGGTGAAACTGCGTGGCGTAGAATTTGCGAGCGTCGTCGGCGATCATGGCGATCGGCGCGTTCGACGACGTGCCGGTCACGGTAAAGCCCGTCGGCAATTCGGTGACGCGGTCGCCGTGGCTCATCCATACCGGATAGCGCTGGCCGACCTCCCAGACGCCGTCCGTCAGCGCGGAGGCTTTGGTCAGCTCGACCTCGGCACGGCCGAATTCGCGATGGTGACCGGGTTCGACCCTGCCGCCGAGCTGATGCGCCATGGCCTGCTCACCGTAGCAAATGCCGAGCACCGGCACGCCGGCCTGGTAGATCGCCATCGGCGCCAGTGGCGCATCTTTGTCGAGCACGCCGGCCGGACCGCCGGAGAGAATGACTCCCTTCGGCGCCATCTCGCGGAACGCCGCTTCGGCCTTCTGATATGGCACGATCTCGCAATAGACGCGCTCTTCGCGTATGCGCCGCGCGATCAGCTGCGTCACCTGCGAGCCGAAATCCACGATGAGAATTTTATCGTGACCAGCCATTACGGATTTTACACCCTCCCTTCCCTCTCCTGCCAGCGGGGAAGGGTTAGCGAGGGGGGTCTCTCGAGTTTTGGCAGTCAGGTTCATGAGTTGCGCCGCATCAAGCTGACGAAAAATCCATCGGTATCGGTCCGGCGCGGCGTCATCAGCAAGCCTTCGCGGGAAATAAGCGCCGACTGGGCGAAAAGATAGGCGCCCTCGCCGAGCGTTTGCGCGACGTCGGCGGGCTTTTCCACCGAAAAACCGGGCGTCCGGCTTACGAAGGCTCGCACCTGCTCGCCGTTTTCGTCGTCGAGCACGGAGCAGGTGACGTAGGCGATGCGACCGCCGGCTTTGGTCAGCGGCGCGGCGCGATCGAGCAGCGACGCTTGCTCCTTGAGCCGTTCGTCAAGCGCGCCCGGGCGCACCCGCCATTTGGCGTCGGGGTTGCGCCGCCAAGTGCCGGTGCCGGTGCAGGGCGCGTCGATCAGCACCAAATCGGCCCGGCCGATGAGATCGTCGAGGCCCCACCCCAGACCGGCACCGCCTGCCGGCGTGGCATCGGCAGGGCGGCCGCGTGGCGTGCGCACCTGAATATTGCGGGCACCGGCGCGTGCGATGCGCTCGTGGATCGGCAGCAATTGGCGTTTGTCGATGTCGGTTGCGTAGATCTGGCCGCGGTTGTCCATGGCGGCGGCGAGCGCCAGCGTCTTGCCGCCGGCGCCGGCGGCGAGATCGACGACCTGCTGGCCGGGCTTGGCGCCGGCCAACAGCGCCGCGAGCTGCGAGCCCTCGTCCTGGACCTCGACCTCGCCTTTGCGAAACGGCGGCTCGGCGTGAATCGCCGGATTCCTGGCGTCGGCACCAAGGCGGATGCGCAGTCCAATCGGCGACCATTGCGTCGATGCGGCATGAAGATGCGCCAGCTTCGGCAGAACTTCCTCGCGCTCCGCCTTGAGCGTATTGACCCGCAGGTCGAGCGGCGCGCGCGTCGCCAGCGCGGCGCCCTCCGCGGCGCGATCCTCGCCGAAAACTTTTGCAAAATGCGGATCGAGCCAGTCCGGGTAGTCACCGGCGACCGGCGCTGGTGCGCCGGACAACGCCGCTGCGGACAGCGCCGCCTTCTCGGCTTCGGACAAGGGTGCCGGCGCAAAGCGCGCGCCGCTGCACAGCGCCTCGATCACGGCGACGTCGAGCCCACGCTCGCGCTTGAGCATACCGAGCAGCGCCGCGCGCGGTGTCGCCTCGCCCACCAGCCAGCACGACGACGCTTTGCGGCGCAGCGCGTCATACACAAGGCCAGCAATGGCGGCGCGATCGGACGAGCCGGCAAAACGGTGCGAGAGGCCCCAATCCTTGAGCACATCCCCAGACGGCCGCCGCCGCGATTCGATCTCGGCGAACACCTCGACGGCCGCTGATAGGCGGGCGGCGGGAGTCATCCGTGCGCCCCTGGCGAGGCCGTGATCATACCTTCGCGGCTCTTATTTTTTTAACACGTCGCTTGAGCGCAACTGCGCGCTCGGCCCCCGGCGTGTCGTGCTGCCGCACATGTTTGCGCAGGTCCGCAATCGCTTCGGCGAGATCTTGGACATGAATGCCCTTCGGACATTTGCCGGCGCGCACGCTCTTGAGCATGCGGCTCAGGAGATCGTCGTCGTGCTCGTCGCGATAGGGTTTGAGATCGAGATCCTTCGGCACTTTCTGCAAACGCTCATCGCCGATGCGCTTGACGTATTTCTGCATGAAGCGATCATAGGCGTGCCATTCGACGCCGGCGGCGCGCACCGCGGCCTCTTCGGCGCGCGTCGCGATCTGGTGGGAATGCAGATAATGCAGGCCGAGCTGATCGATAAGCGTCTTTTCGACTTCTTCGTGCAGGATCAGGAAGCGGTCGGTTTCGATGATGCGGCCGCGGAACTTGAATGATTTTGGCATGTGCCGGTCGATATAGACGATCTTGCCATCGAGGCTGTAGCCGGCGAGGTAGGGAATGTCGTGCTTGCGATCGAGCTTTTTGACGCGGCGCACGACGGCGTCGAGCGCGCGGTCCATCATCAGACTGGAGACGTACCATTCCGGCAGCCTCAGCCGTTCGTGCGGAGCAGTCGGATGACAAAATTCAAGCGGCATGGCTTCACACCCAGGGGCTGGTCAAGATCACGACGATATAAATCACCCAGTTTAAGATGAGAGCGAAAGCCGCGATGCCGTATAGCGACCCGCGAAAGCGCACCACATTGCTCGTGGTGTGCACATAGGCGTGGAGCAGGCGAAAGATCACGAAGATCCATGCCAGGATGACAAACACCACGCCGGCCTTGTGCGTGACGTAAGCCAGAATGGTCAGGACATAAAACAGTACCGGCAGCTCGAATTGATTGGAGAAGGAATACGCCGCCTGCAAGGTTCGCTTGGACCAGTTCGGCTCACGCAGCGCGATGTCCTCGGACCGCACGCCACCCGACGTCATATCGCGGGTGCGCAATCCGGCCATCCACCCCCACAGCACGAAGGTGAGGATGACCTCGACGAACAACGGCAGCAGGATTGCTTGCAGCGACATCTCATTCACCCCCTGCTCATTGTTCCCCCGTACCACGGCGCCGATCGCGCCGCCATGCTGCGTCAAAGCTTGACGCTGATCGCGGTCTCGCCATCCTCCGTGACCAAAGCGCTGCGCCAGGACTTGCCGTCGAACAACGCCTTGCGCACCGCTTCGGGCGTCGAGCGATGATTCAGGTTGGCGGTGATAAGCGTCCCGCCGGTGCGAAGCAGGCCGCGCAGCGTCTTGTGCAGCGCCGGCGTCGGCGACTGGCCATCGAAAAACGCGACGTCGTAGCCCGGATCGAGCGTCGGCAGCACGCTGGCGAAATCGCCTTCATGCACGGTGATGCGGTGATCCATCGCGGCCGCGACAATGTTGTCGCGCGCGAGTAGCACATGGTCCGGATCGCGCTCGATGGTATCGACCGTCGCCTCGGGCGCGCCCGCGGCAAACGACAATGCGGTGTAACCGAGCGCCGTGCCGAGTTCGAGGATGCGGCGCGCGCCGGTGGCCGCCGCCAGCGCCCCCAACAGCGGACCGTTGTCATAAGGATACGCGCCGCAGCCGTGCTGCGCGCGATGCGCATCGGTCGCCGCGCGGATCTTGGCAAATCGATCGATCGAGCCCGCAGCCATCGCACCGCCTAGGTTTGGCCTGGATAATTTGGACTCTCGCGCGTGATGGTCACGTCGTGGACGTGGCTCTCGCGCAATCCTGCACCTGAGATGCGCACGAACTCGGCCTTGGCGTGGAACTCGGCGAGATCTTTGCCGCCCACATACCCCATCGCGGCGCGCAAGCCGCCGGCGAGCTGATGCAGCACGTTGGCGACCGGCCCCTTATAGGGCACCTGGCCTTCAATGCCCTCGGGCACCAGCTTGAGCGCGTCCTTGATCTCTTGCTGGAAATAGCGATCGGCCGAGCCGCGCGCCATGGCGCTGACGGAGCCCATGCCGCGATAGCTCTTGTACGAACGGCCCTGATAGAGAAACACCTCGCCCGGCGTCTCATCGGTCCCGGCGAGCAGCGAGCCGATCATGACGCAGTCGGCGCCGGCAGCGATCGCCTTGGCAAGATCGCCGGAATATTTGATGCCGCCGTCGGCGATCACCGGCGTGTCATGCTTTTTCGCCGTCTCCACCGCATCCATGATGGCGGTGAGCTGCGGCACGCCGACGCCGGCGACGATGCGCGTGGTACAGATCGAGCCCGGCCCGATGCCGACTTTGATGGAGTCGGCTCCAGCGTCGATCAGCGCCTTGGCGCCTTCGGCGGTGGCGATATTGCCGGCGACCACCTGGACGGCATTCGATTGCCGCTTGATACGGGTGACGGCTTCCAGCACGCGCGAGGAATGGCCGTGAGCGGTATCGACCACGACGAGGTCGACGCCGGCGTCGATCAGCGCTTCGCTGCGCGCAAAGCCGGCTTCGCCGACGCTGGTGGCAGCGGCGACCCGCAGCCGGCCCTGTTCGTCCTTGCAGGCGTTGGGATTGGCCACCGCCTTCTCGATGTCCTTCACGGTGATGAGGCCGACGCAGCGATAGTCGGCATCGACGACCAGGAGTTTCTCGATCCGGTTCTGATGCAAGAGCCGCTTGGCCTCATCCTGGCTGACGCTTTCGCGCACCGTAATGAGGCGCTCCTTGGTCATCAGCTCCGAGATCTTCTGCCGTCTGTCGGTGGCAAAGCGCACGTCGCGGTTGGTGAGTATACCGACGAGTTTCCCGGCGTGGCCGCCGCCGCCGCCCTCAACCACGGGAATGCCGGAGATGTGAAACTCCTGCATCAGCGCCAGCGCATCGGCGAGCGAGGCGTCCGGCTGGATCGTGACCGGGTTGACCACCATGCCGGACTCGAACTTCTTCACCTGCCGCACCTGCGCGGCCTGCAGCGCCGGCTCCAGATTGCGGTGGATGACACCGATGCCGCCGGCCTGCGCCATGGCGATCGCCATGAGGGCCTCCGTCACCGTGTCCATCGCCGAAGCGACGATCGGGATATTCAGCGGCACGCTACGAGTAATGCGCGAGCGGATATCGACATCGGACGGCAGAACATCCGACAGGCCGGGCTTCAACAGTACATCGTCGAAGGTATATGCTTCGGGCGGTACGTCTCTCGCAGTCAATGCCATTGCCAACTCCGCATGGCCCTGAAATGGCGGGCGGGCGCGTAGGATAACGCCCTGACGACGAGCGGACATCGTGTCCCTCGCCGACTCGGTGGCCCGCTTTTGGGTTGGCGGCGGTCGATAGCACGGCTTTGCCGCAATGAACAGGCCTAAAGGTTAGACAGTGGAGAAATCGTCGTGAAAACTGGTATGAATCGCCGTCACTTCGGGTTTGGCGCCCTGGCCGCGGGCACGGCTCTGGCAGGCGTCGGCATGCCCCGTCCGGCCCGAGCCGAGCCGGTGCGCATTCGGGTCGGCTGGGTGGTGGTGCCGGCATCGCTGGCTCCGCTGGTGCTGCAGCAGAAGGAACTGCTGACCCATTTCGGCAAATCGTACACCGCCGAGGCGATCCATTTCGAGGGCACGCCGCCGGTGATCACGGCGCTCGCGGCAGGCGAACTCGACATCGGCCCGCTGGCCTTCTCCTCGTTCGCGCTCGCGATTCAGAATGCGCACATGGATGACTTGCGCGTGATTTCCGACGAGATCCAGGATGGCGTTGCCGGACACGGCACCAACGAGTTCATGGTGCTCAAGGACGGCCCGATTAAGAAAGTCGCCGATCTCAAGGGCAAAGTGCTGGCCACCAACGCCATGGGCAGCGCGGTGGATATCTCGATGCGCGCCATGTGCAAGCGCAACGGGCTGGAGGCGAACCGCGACTACACCATCATCGAGGCACCCTTCCCGGCCATGCGCGCGATGCTGGCCGAAAAGAAGGCCGATCTGATCAGCGCCGTGCCGCCATTCGCGCTCGATCCGAATTTGCGCGGCATCGCCAATACGCTGTTCACCGAGAAGGACGCGTTCGGCATCACCCAGCTCACGATGTGGACAGCGCGCACCGGTTTTATCCAGAAGAATCGCGCCGCGTTGGTTGATTTCCTCGAAGACGTGGTGCGCGCGATCCGCTGGTATACCGATCCGAAGAATCACGAGGCGGCCGTGGCCGCCGTCGCCCGCATCAACAAGGCGCCGCCGGCGCGCATGGAATGGGCCTTCGGGCCGCGCGATCAGTATCGCGATCCGAATGGCACGCCGAATCTCGCGGCTTTACAGAGCAATCTGCAACTGCAGAAACAGGTCGGCCTGCTCAACACGGATATCGATGTCAAAAAATACGCCGACCTCAGCATGGTCGAAGAAGCGGCAAAACGGCTGGGTTGAGAATCGTCGCGGGAGCGCAGAGGAAAAGCCGGCCATGCGCAACTTCGCCCCGCCGTGTCATCGCCCGCGCCACGCGCCGCTGTTGGCCGGCCTCGCGTTGCTGCTGGTTCAGGTGGCGCATGCGCAAACCCCAAATCCGCAAGACACAAGCGACCAGAAGCGCTGCACCGGCGAATGGCGTGCAACGCTCGAGGAGCGCATCGCCTCGTGCACGACACTGATCGATTCCGGCCGCTATCAGACGGTCAATCTCGCCATTCTGCACGACAACCGCGGCATCGCGTTGCGCGCACAGGGCAATGTCGACGCCGCGCTGAATGACTTCGGCGAGGCTATCGGCATCGATCCCAAATCGGCGCACGCCTATGCCAATCGCGGCGAGGCGCGGTTTGGCAAGCGCGATTTCGACGGCGCCATCGCGGACCTCGATCAAGCCATCACGCTCAACCCGAGCGACGTTGCTTCGTACATGACGCGCGGCGCCGCATACAACCAGAAGGGCGATCTCGACCAGGCCATCGACAGTTATGGCGGCGCCATCCGGCTGGCGCCGAATTATACGACGGCGCTTTTCACCCGCGCGCTTGCGTTACGCCGCAAGGGCGAACTCGATCTCGCCATCGCCGATTACGACCGCACCATCAGGCTCGATCCGAGGGACGCCTCCGCCTACAACGATCGCGGCGTCGTATGGTTCGTCAAGCGCGACCTCGACCGCGCCATCGCCGACTATAATCAGGCGATCCGCCTCGATCCAAATTTCGCCGTCGCGTATAACAATCGCGGCGACGCTTGGCGGAGCAAGGGCGAGTTCGACCGCGCGGCCACCGATCTCGATCGTGCCATCGCGCTGTTGCCGCAATTCGCGCTGGCCTACAGCAATCGCGGCTTGGTGGCGTATCAGAAGCACGAGTACAAAAGCGCTATTGCCGGTTTCACCAAAGCCATTCGGCTCGATCCGCAAAACGCGCAAGCCTATCATCGCCGCGCCAACGCCTATGACGACAGCGGCGATCACAACGCTGCATTCGCGGATTACGACATGGCGGCGCGGCTCGACCCCAACAGCGGCGGAGTTCTCTACGATCGCGGCATTGCCGACGGCCGCGGCGGCGCTCTCGATCGCGCTATCGCCGATCTGAGCGAGTCGATCCGGCTCTACCCGCAATTCGCTTACGCCTATAACGCGCGCGGCGCCGCCTATTATCGGCAACGCGAGTTCGACCGAGCCATCGCCGACTTTGACGAGGCCATCAAGCTCGACCCGGAATTTCCGGCCGCCTACGTCAATCGCGGCAATGCGTTGAGCGCCAAGGGCGGAGCCGACCGCGCCGTCGCCGACTACACCGCAGCGATCGGCATCGATCCTAATGACGCCGCCGCCTACTACAATCGCGCGCTGGCGCGGCAGCGCCTGGGCAACATCGACAGCGCCATTGCCGACGGCGACCGGGCGATCGCGCTCGATCCCACAGCGGCCGCCTACAACAATCGCGGCAGCGCGTTGCAAGCCAAGGGCGACTACGCCAAGGCCATCGCCGACCTCGATCGGGCGATGGCGCTCGACCCGCAGGCAGCCGGCCCCTACATCAATCGCGGCAATACGAAGCGCGCCACTCTCGACCTCACCGGCGCCGTTGCCGATTACACGAATGCCGTCGCGCTTTCGCCCGATTCGGCGCCGGCGTTTTACAACCGTGCCTGGGCGCATTTTCTCGCCGGCGACAATGCCGCGGCCCTTGCCGACAGTGACCGGGCCATCGCTCTTGACGCGCGCGCCGCGAGCGCGTTTTTCACCCGCGGGCTCGTGCGCGAACGACTTGCGGACAAGGACGGCGCCACCGCCGACTTCCGCCAGGCGCTTGCGCTCGCGCCAGCGTTTCAACAGCCAGCCGAGGCCTTGCAGCGGCTGCAGACTGGACCTGCCCAAACCGGACCTGCAACAGACCGCATAAACAGCAAATAACCAAAAAACCGGATAGACCGCCGCAAATGCCCTTGGACCAGAATGGCCGCACCGCACCTTTGATCGTCGCTGTGTCGCTGTTCATGGAAAATATGGACTCGACCGTGATCGCGACCTCGCTACCGGCGATCGCACGCGATATCGGCACCAACCCGCTGGCGCTCAAACTCGCCGTCACGTCTTACCTTCTGTCGCTCGCCATCTTCATTCCGGCGAGCGGCTGGACCGCTGACCGGTTCGGCGCGCGCAATGTGTTCCGAATTGCCATCGCGGTATTTATCCTCGGCTCGATCGGCTGCGCGCTGTCGCATTCGCTGACCGATTTCGTCGCCGCGCGCATTTTTCAGGGCATCGGCGGGGCGATGATGACGCCGGTCGGCCGGCTGATCGTGGTGCGCTCGATCGACAAGTCGCTGCTGCTCAACGCCATGTCGCTCCTCACCATCCCGGCGCTGATCGGTCCGATATGCGGACCTCCGCTCGGCGGCTTCATCACCACCTACGCGACGTGGCACTGGATCTTCATCATCAACGTGCCGATCGGGCTTGTCGGCATCGTGCTTGCGACCCGCTTCATCCCGGATATCCGCGCTCAATACCCCTACCCGTTCGATCTTGTCGGCTTCATTCTGTCCGGCGTCGCCATTGGCGGACTGTCCTTCGGCCTTTCGGTCATGGGGCTTGCGTTTCTGCCGGACGGTGCGGTCGCCGCGCTGATCGGTGTCGGCACGGTTTCGGGCATCGCCTATGTGTATTACGCGCTGCGCGCGCCGGCGCCGATCCTCGATCTGCGGCTGCTCAAGCGGCCGACATTTCGCGCCAGCATCTATGGCGGCTTCATGTTCCGGCTCGGCGTCGGCGCGCTGCCATTTTTGCTGCCGCTTCTGCTGCAGCTCGGCTTCGGACTGTCGCCGTTTCAGTCCGGCCTGATCACGTTCACCAGCGCGCTCGGCTCGATGTTCATGAAGGCGGCCGCGACCACAATCCTCAAGCATTTCGGCTATCGCAAAGTGCTGCTTTACAACAGCCTCGTCAGCGCGGTTTTCATCGGCGCCTGCGCCAGTTTCATCCAAGGCATGCCGTTTGCGGCGATGATCGCGATCCTCCTGACTGGCGGCTTCTTCCGCTCGCTGCAATTTACCAGCGTCAACACGATTGCTTATGCGGAGATCGACGCGCCGGTCATGAGCCGCGCCACCTCGATGGTCGCCGCCTTCCAGCAACTGTCGCTGTCGACCGGTGTCGCGGTCGGCGCGCTGATCGTCGAGCTGACGCTGCGGCTCAAGCACAGCACCGCGATGGGCATCACCGATTTTCCGCCGGCGTTTCTCGTGCTCAGCGTGCTCTCAGCCGCCGCCGCGCTGATCTTCATGCAAATGCCGGCTGATGCGGGTGCGGAGCTGTCGGGACGGCAGGTGGCGCAGCCAGCCATTTCGGAGAAGCGCGCCTAGCGGGCTTCGTTATCGCCGCGACTGTCCGCGCCACGGCGAAACCCCTTCGCCAGCAGATAAAGCTCCGCCGAATCGGTGCGGCTCGCCGGCGGTTTGACGTGCTTGACGGTGGCGAAGTCGCGCTTGAGTTCGGCCAGCAAGCTTGCCTCAGTGCCGCCTTGCAGCACTTTGCAGAGAAAGTTTCCGCCCGGCGCCAGCACTTCGCGCGCGAAGAAGGCGGCAGCTTCGGCGAGCGCCATGATACGCAGGTGATCGGTCTGGCGGTGGCCGGTGGCGTTGGCCGCCATATCGGAGAGCACCAGATCCGCCTTTCCTTGGTTCTTGCCCCCGAGCATCTGCTTCAGCCGCTCCGGCGCCGTCGCGTCGAGAAAGTCGAGCTGCAGGAAATCGACGCCGGCGACCGGCTTCATCTCGAGAATATCGAGAGCGATCACGCGCCCGCTCGACCCGGCGCGGCGCGCGGCGATCTCGCTCCAGCCACCGGGCGCTGCGCCGAGATCGACCACGCGCGCGCCAGGCTTGAGCAGATGAAATTTGTCGTCGATCTCGACAAGCTTGTAGGCGGCGCGCGAGCGATAGCCGTCGCGCTTGGCGCGCACGACGTAAGGATCGTTGAGCTGGCGCTCCAGCCAGGCGCGCGACGATACGCTGCGGCGTTTGCCCGGTTTGAGCTTTGCCATCCTATGGGCCCGAGAATTCGGCGCGCGCCGATGGTGTCACGCCTCGCCCCACACACCGTCCTCGCGCATCATCTCGACCAGCATGCCCTCACGCAGGCCGCGGTCGGCGACGCGCAGCCGCGGGCACGGAAACGCGCGGCGGATGGCGTCAAGAATGGCGCAGCCGGCGAGCACGAGATCGGCGCGCTCGGCGCCGATGCACGGATTGGCCGCGCGCTCGTCAAAGCTCATCGCCATCAGTTCACCAACCACGCTCGAAATCTGCTCGTCGGACAGCCAGCAGCCGTCGACGCGGCGGCGGTCGTAGCGCTTGAGCCGCAGATGCACGCCGGCGATCGTCGTCACGGTGCCGGAGGTGCCGAGCATGTGAAAGCCATCGAGTTCGCAAGCGTGCGCGTCGGCGAATTTTGTGACGAAGCTTGCCACCTCGTCGATCATGGCGTCGTAGGTCGCGCGCGACACGATGTTGCCGCCGTAGCGCTCTGCAAGCGTCACAACACCGACCGGCAGCGATATCCAGCCGACGATCTCCGGCACCGGCGGTCCGCGGCGCCCGAACCCCGACCGGCCAAGCCGCACCAGTTCAGAGGAGCCGCCGCCGATATCGAACAAGATGACGCCGGACGCAGCGGGGTCGAACAGCTCGGTGCAGCCGGTCGCGGCAAGCCGCGCCTCGGTTGCCGAATCGACGATCTCCAGTTCGAGGCCCGCCTCCTCGGCAACGCGCGCGCAGAATGCCTGTCCGTTCTCCGCGGCGCGGCACACCTCGGTCGCAATCAGCCGCGCCCGAACCACTTCGCGCGCGCGCATCTTGTCGCGGCAAACCATCAGCGCATCGACCGCGCGCGCAATTGCCGCGTCACCGATGCGCCGATTCGCGGCGAGCCCCTCACCGAGGCGGACGATTCGCGAGAATGCATCGACGACCCGAAAGCCGTCGGTCGTCGGCCGCGCGACTAACAGCCGACAATTGTTGGTGCCGAGATCGAGCGCCGCATAGGTCGCCTGCCGGCGCCCGTTGTGTTGGACGCGATCATGCTCGCTGTGTGGGCCGTCGCGGTAAAGGCCATACGGCGACCGCCGGCCCCAGCGGGGCCGTCTTCGCACAGGCCAATCGCCGTCGCGGCCGCCTTGCGGCGAGCCATCGTCGTCCATGACCAACCTTTCTGCCGCGCTGGGGCGCAAGCGCTCGACGGCGCGACCAAATCGACCCCAAGCAAACATGTACCAGCCGGGCCCCTTGGGGCAAGCTACCGCGGGCGCGGCCTACGAGCCATGCCCCGGGCATGGCTTGCCGGGGTGTGCTAACTCTATTATGTCAGCCCATCAAAGCCTTACGGGATTTCGCGCCATGAATTTGCATCCGTCGGCCAGCGACAGCGCCGAACGAGCGACGGACCGCTTGGCGGTAGAAAAATTTGCCGTCGGCCAGTCCGTGCCGCGCAAGGAAGACCCGATGCTGCTGCGCGGCAAGGGCCACTACGCGGACGATTTCAGCCTCCCGGGCCAGGCTTACGCGGTCATGGTGCGCAGCCAAATCGCGCACGGAATCATCCGGGCGATCGACACAGAGGCAGCACGCAAAATGCCCGGCGTGATCGGCGTCTATACCGGCGCCGATCTGAAAAACTACGGTCCGCTCAAATGCGTCGTGCCGTTCAACAACCGCGACGGCTCGCCGATGAAAAAGCCGCTGCGGCCGGCGCTGCCGAGCGACAAGGTGCGCTATGTCGGCGACCCGATCGCTTTCGTCGTCGCCGAGACCTTGCTGGCGGCCAAAGACGCAGCCGAAGCGGTCACGGTCGAGATCGATTCGCTCCCCGCCGTGACCTCGGCCGAGGACGCGACAGCCACCAACGCGCCGCAGCTTTACGATGACGTGCCGGGCAACGTGGCGCTCGACTACCACTATGGCGATGCCGACGCCGTCAAGGCCGCCTTCGCCAAGGCGGCGCATGTCACGCGGCTGACGCTCGTCAACAGCCGCCTCGTCGTCAACGCCATGGAGCCGCGCGCCGCACTCGCTGCCTATGACGGCAGCCGCTTCACCTTTTATGTCGGCTCGCAGGGAGTAGTCGGCATGCGCGCCAACCTCGCCGAAGCGCTCGGGGTGACGCCGAAGGACGTGCATGTGATCACCGGACAGGTCGGCGGCTCGTTCGGCATGAAGGGGGCGGTGTTCCCCGAATATATCTGCCTGCTGCACGCGACACGCGCGCTCGGCCGGCCGGTGAAATGGACCGACGAACGCTCCGGCAGCTTCGTCTCCGACAGTCACGGGCGCAATCACGATCTGGTCGGCGAACTCGCACTTGACGCGGACGGCGAATTTCTCGCCGTGCGCCTGACGAGCTTCGCCAATGTCGGCGCGTTCCTCTCGCCGGTGGCGCCGATGCCCGGCACGCTCAACGCGGTCAAGAACGTGCAGGGCATGTACCGCACGCCGCTGATCGAAGTATCGACCAAGTGCGTGTTCACCAACACGTCGCACGTCTCCGCCTATCGCGGCGCGGGCCGCCCGGAAGGCAACTACTACATGGAGCGGCTGATCGATGCCGCCGCGGCCGAGACCGGCAAGGACCGCGTGGCTTTGCGCAAGCGCAATCAGATCAGCCCGCGCGACCTGCCCTACAAGGCTGCATCCGGTGGCATTTACGACAGCGGCGACTTTGCGGCGCTGACCAAAGAGGCCGTGGAACTCGCCGACAGCAAGGGCTTTGCCCGGCGCAAGCGCGAGAGCCGCAAGCGCGGCAAGCTGCGCGGACTGGGCATCGGCAATTTTCTCGAAGTGACTGCGCCCCCGTCGAAGGAGCTCGCCGACATCAAGTTCAACGCCGACGGCACCGTGACGCTCGCGACCGGCACGCAGGATTTCGGCATGGGCCACGCCACGCCGTTCGCGCAAGTGCTCAGCCAGCAACTCGGCATCCCGTTCGACAAAATCACGATTCTGCAGGGCGACAGCGACAAACTGATCGCGGGCGGCGGCTCGGGCGGCTCGAAGTCGATCATGCACACCGGCACCGCCATCGTCGAAGCCGCGGCCAAGATCATCGAGAAGGGCAAGGAGCTGTCCGGCTACGCGCTCGAAGCGGCGCCCTCCGATATCGCATTCGAGAAAGGCAATTTCACCATCGTCGGCACCGACCGTGCGATCTCGATCATGGAGTTGGCGGGTAAGCTGCACAGCGGCTTCAAGCCGCCGGCGGACGCGCCGCAGTCGCTTGACGTCGCTCACGTCAGCGACGGACCGGCCGCATCGACTTATCCAAACGGCTGTCACATCGCCGAAGTCGAGGTTGATCCGGAAACCGGCATCATCGATCTCATCAGCTACGTCTCCGTCAACGATTTCGGCACTGTCATCAATCCGATGATCGTCGAAGGCCAGCTCCACGGCGGCGTGGTGCAGGGCATCGGCCAGGCGCTGATGGAACTTGCGGTCTACGACAAGGAAGGCCAGTTGCTCAGCGGTTCGTTCATGGACTACGCCATGCCGCGCGCCGCCGATGTGCCGATGTTCTCGCTCGCCGACCATCCGGTGCCGGCAAAAACCAACCCGCTCGGCGTCAAGGGTTGTGGCGAAGCCGGCTGCGCTGGCGCCCTCACCTCGGTGATGAACGCGGTTATCGACGCACTCGGCGAGCACGGCATCCGCCATCTCGACATGCCGTTGACCCCGTTCCGCATCTGGCAGGCGCTGCACGCGGCCGAGGCCGGCAAGGCGTTTGTCACGGCGCAATGACGCAAGCCGTTTCCGTCCGCACGATCCGGCCCGCCGAATCGCGGCTGATCGCGGCCGTGTGCGGCGCGCATTTCATGAGCCATTATTATATGCTGCTGCTGGCGCCGCTGTTCGTGTTCGTGCGCGGCGATTTCAAGGTCAGCTACACCGAACTGGCGCTGGCGCTGACCGTCTTTAACGTCGTCTCCGGGCTATTACAGACGCCGGTCGGCTTTTTGGTCGATCGCATCGGCGCGCGCATGGTGCTTATCGTCGGGCTCGCCGTCAGCACCGTCGCCTATGCGATCGCCGGGCTTGCCGACTCCTACTGGGTGTTCATTGCCATGTACGGCCTCGGCGGCCTCGGCAACACCGTGTTTCATCCGGCCGACTATTCGCTCCTGTCGCATCATGCGCCGAGGGAACGTCTCGGCCAGGTGTTCGCATTCCACACCTTCGCCGGCATCGTCGGCTCTGCCATCGCGCCGGCAACGCTGTTGTTGATGCAAGCCTATTTTGGTTGGCGCGGCGCCTATGTGGGCGCCTCGATCGTCGGCGTCATCGTGCTGTTTGCGCTGATCGCCCAGCCTGAGCCAAGCGCGGAAACCTCGCATGCGGCCAATGCTCCCGCCAAGTCGCGGGCGGGTGTACGGCAGGCTTGGCGAGTACTGCTGACGCCGCCGATCCTGCTTAACCTCGGCTATTTCATCCTGACCTCGATCATGGGCGGCGGGCTCAATACTTACCTCGTGGTGGCGCTCGGCGCGCTGCATGCAACGCCGCTCGACATCGCCAACATGGCGCTGACCAGCCTGCTCGCCATGAATGCAGTCGGCGTATTGGCCGGCGGCATGTTGGCGGGGCGCACTTCGCACCATGCCCTGGTGGCGGCGAGCGGTTTGGCGGTCGGCGGCGTCGTCACCGCGCTGGTCGGGCTGTTCGATTTTCACGCCGTCGGCCTCATCATGATGATGGGACTGAGCGGCTTCTTTGTCGGTGCGACCTATCCGTCGCGCGACATGCTGGTGCGTGCGGTAACGCCGGCCGGCGCCTACGGCCTCGTGTTCGGGTTTGTCAGCGTCGGCTACAACATCGGCGCGAGCATCGCGCCCATCATCTACGGCACGCTGATGGACAACGGCATGCCGCGGTCGGTCTTCATGCTGTCGGCCGCCGTCAGCATCGCGTGCATCTCGACCGTCACATTCGGGTTTTCCAAGCGCGAGGTGCGGTGAAGTTGCGTAACTGCGTACCGCGCCATGCCTTTACCCACGTGCGGCGGGCTTGCTAACCTGTCTGCGGATCACTTGAGCGGCGACGGCGTGGAGCATGTGAGATGCGGCTAGGCAGTACGGTGGCGCTGACGATCGCCGGCTTGGCCGGCGCAATCGCAATCGCCGTTTTGCATGCGCCGGTCCGGGCGCAGAATGCCCCGCCTCCCACCTGGATCGTCCCCGAACTGCTCACCGCGGCCAAGGCCGAGGGCGCGCTGACCGTCTATGGCTCGATGAATGAAGCCGAGGCGCTGCCATTCTGGAAATCTTTCCAGGACGCAACCGGCGTGCAAGTCAACTACGTGCGCTCATCCGACACGCAGATCATGGCGCGGGTGGCGATCGAAAACCGTGTGCGCCAGCGCACCTGGGATCTGGCGCTCACCACCACGGTGACATCGTTCCCGCACGAGTACCTCGCGCCCTACGACCCGCCCGAAGCCAAGGGCCTGATGGACGGCGCCCGCCCGTCCGATCAGCGCTGGTATGGCGCCTACGCCAACTACAACGCGCCGGCCTACAACAGCAAATTCGTCAAGCCGGCGGACCTGCCGAAAAGCTATGACGATTTTGCCGCGCACAAGGATTGGGCCGGCAAGACCGCGATCGTCGGCACCGACGCCGAATGGGTTGCGGCGATGTTCTCCTATTACGGCGAAGACCGCGCACGAACGCTGATCAAAAATATCGCCGGCACGCTCAATCCGGTGCTCACCGACGGTCACCTGGCGCTGGCGCGTTCGGTCGGTTCTGGTGAATACTGGGTCGCGCTCAACAATTTTCTCAATCTCTCGAGCAACGTGAAAATGTCGGGGGGGCAGACGGATTATTGGCTGCTCAATCCGGTCGCACTGATCTTCGGCGCCGTCGGCATCAACGTGCTGGCCCCGCATCCGAACGCGGCAAAGCTTGCCGAGAATTTCGTGTTGAGCCACGAGGCTCAGATCCTCATCACGCGCAAGGGCCGTTTTCCGACGCGGCCCGAGGTGCCGACTAATCCGCCTGAGATCGGCGCATTGCTCAAACCGATGAAGATCGTACCGGTCGTGTTTGACGGCACCGAACACCGAAAATGGCAGAAGGCTTTCAACGAACTTTTCGGGCGCGGCTGACCCGTCGCGCCAGACCTGAACAAGAGAGATCAAGAGGAGACGCTTATGAAACTTTGCCGCTACGATGACGATCGCCTGGGTGTGGTGCGCGGGAACATGGTGCACGACGTGACCGAGGCGCAGACTGAAATCCGCAAAGCCGCCCCCTATGCGATGAAAGGCGATGCCGTGGTCGCGGCGCTGCCGCAATGGCGCGAGCGGATCGATCGCATGGCCGACAAGGCGGCCGGCAAGCCGATCGCGTCGGTCAAATTGATTCCCCCTGTCGCGCGACCGACCAAGCTGACCTGTGCCCCGACCAACTATCAGGCGCACATCGAAGAAATGACAAAGGCCGCCGCCCAAGCCGGCTCACAGATCGTGAAAGGGCATTCCTCGAAGATTCTCGAGGCGGGAATGTTCCTGAAGGCGAATTCCGCCCTGGTTGGCCCGTCGGAGGGCATCCCGCTGCGCTTTCCCGATCGCCGCAACGATCACGAAGTCGAACTGGTCATGGTGATCGGCAAGACCGGCAGCGATATTCCGCAATCAAAGGCGCTCGACTACGTTGCCGGCTACTGCCTCGGCCTCGACATGACTGTGCGCGGACGTGAAGACAGAAGCTTCCGCAAATCGGTCGACGGCTATGCCGTGCTCGGCCCGTGGATGGTGACCGCCGACGAAATCGCAGACCCCGATGCAGTGCCGATCAGCCTCACGGTCAACGGCGAGACCCGGCAGAGCAGCAACACCAGCAATCTGATCTACAATTGCCGCCGCCTGATTGAATTCGCCTCGGAGTTCTACACGCTCTATCCAGGCGACCTCGTCTATACCGGCACGCCCGACGGCGTCAGCCCGGTGAAACCGGGCGACGTTATCGTCTGCCGCTCAGCGCCAGCACTCGGCGAACTGACCATCAAGGTGCGGACCCACGAGGCCGGCGCGCACGCGGCGCAACCCGCCCACGCCCAGGCGTAGGGTACTGGCTTTTCCGCGGAGGCGAACATGTTGCAAATCAAACGCGCCGGTCATTCGACGCTGACGACGCCCGATATCGAGCGCATGGTCGACTATTTCACCCGTATCGTCGGCCTGAGCCTGGCGACGCGGGAAAAGAACCGGGCGATTCTTGCGACCAAATCCGGCGTCGAGTCGATTGTCCTGGAACGCGGCGGCGCCGTCGAAGCCCCGCGGCTGTCGTTCCAGGTCGCGCCGGGCAGCGATCTCGGCGAGGTCGCTTCGCGGCTCAAGAAAGAAGGGATCAAGAGCGAGAAGCGGACCGACATTACGCCCGGCATCGGCGAGGCCATTACGTTCAAGGATCCCAAAGGCACGACGCTCGAGATTTTTTCCGATTTCAACTTCACGGCCGAGGATACGACCTTCAACGGCATCATGCCACTGAAGTTCGGCCACATCGCCTATCAGTGCCCCGACGTGCAAGGCGTGGTGAAATTCTATTGTGACGTGCTCGGTTTCCGCGTCTCGGACTGGCGCAGTGATTTCTTCGCCTTCCTACGTTGCAGCCGCGACCATCACACGGTGAATTTTCTGCGCAACGCCGATACCGCAATCCATCATATTGCGTTCGAGGTGCGCGACTGGTCCGACATCAAGCGGGCCTGCGATCTGTTGGCGCGGAGCAATATCCAGCTCACCTGGGGACCGATCCGTCACATCATCGGCCACAACATCGCCATCTATCATAAGAACCCCGACGGCGTGGTCATCGAGTTGTTCTGCGACATAGACCAGATGTTCGACGAAGAGCTTGGTTTCTTCGAGCCGCGGCCTTGGCACCAGGACCGGCCGCAGCGGCCGAAAGTCTGGGGCGACGACACCCGATCGAATTGGTGGGGGCCGATGTCGCGGGGATCGCCGGGCCACGGCGATGCCGCGACGGCAAAACCGGCGACTAAGCCGGCGCGCCAGACCGCACCGGCCAAACGCGCGCCCGCGCACGCGCCGGCACGCGCCCGTCACACGGAGAAGAAAAGCGGTAAGCCGGCGAAGCCGCGACGCTAAGATTAGAGCGCTTCCCGCTTCGACATGACCGGGAAGCTCTCTAGATTAGTGCGTTCCCGAGGCCTGCCACTGCAGAAACTCGCGAAACAGAGCATCGCGCTCCGCAGCGTTGGCAGGCACCGCCCCCTGCTGTTTAACGAACGTCTGAAATGCGGTTTTCTGCTTCTGCTGCTGCCGGGCTTCGACCTGTTGCAGCATGTCTTGCGCAGCGCTGAACCGAGTCCAGCCCGGAACGGTAGCCGCCAGGTTCACATCGCGCCATTTCGGGTGGTACGGTGCATGCTGAAACGTGTCCCAGCGATTAAACAGGTACTGCACGAAGCGCTGCACCCTGTTGTAGCGATCACTGTCCTTCGACCAGTTGTACACTGCCAACACCGCCGGAACCGCGATGGTGTCGATGCTGTCCTTACCATCCAGCAGGCTCGGATAGTCCTTCTTCGTGAATTCGCCGAGCGTATAATAATCCTCGAACGTCTTTGTGAAGGGGATATTGACCAGATGCAGTCCGGAGTTCGGCGGAATCTTTGAGAAGAAGTCGACCGGCTTCGGCAGCACCCGCGCAATGGCGTCGATCTCGCCGGATCGCAATTTTTCCAAAGCGCTCGGCTGATCGATCATCACCTGCTGCACGTTGATGCCGAGCCGCTGGAATACGATGGTGCCGGTCAGACTTGCCCCCGTTCCGGGCGGCCCAAAATTGACCTTCTTGCCGCGCAGATCCTCAAGGCTGTGGACATTATCCCGTGCCAGAATATGAAGCTCCGAGATTGGCAGGCGAATGATGTATTGCACGCGGTGCTCGAGATGCGGCGTCTTGCGGACGGTGCGGAAATACTCGAACACGTCGGACTGCGTGATCGCCAAGTCCACACCGTGCAGATACAGCAGATCATCCAGATTGGATCCCGCACCGAAGGATACGATCGGCAGAACGCGGAGATTGTCGCCGTCGTCCAGAGCTGACGCCATTTCGGCGGCGAGCCGCATATAGGTGCCGGTGAAAAGACCGCCGACGATGCCGACGGTCCAGTCGTTTTTCTTTTCGCGCAACGCAGCTTCGCTGCCGCCTTGCGACAGCGAATTCGGCACAACTTGAGCCGCGAGATTTGAACTGAACAAGCCGATTAGCGACGCGACCAAATACGCAACAACAAAGTGACGACGCATGACTCCCCCCGTTTACGCTGGGCGCCAGGTGCCCCGTTTCCACGTTTCGCAAATCGGTCCGGCATGGCGCGGTGCGAAACTCGAAAGCAAGGGAAGCTGGCAACTGTATGATTTAAGCGTGGTTTCATGATTTAAGCGCGGCTTCGTTTTCGAAGTTCTTCTCACAGCATGCCGCACCGATGAGAAGTCCTTCGATCAGTCGCGCCAAGCGCGACGCTCGATTGTGAGTGCAGAATTGTGGCCTGTCTGCGACGGCGCGCGCCGATCGATGCGAGACATTACGCACGAGTCAATTTTGAATCGTGCTTGACGTAGTTTCTTCATGCCGCATTTGCTGAGATCGCTTGATTTCCAAAAGCTTACGCAAAAAAGGCGGCACGACGTGATCTTGCCATAAATAGTAATCACGCTCGCAACACCACTGAAGTGAACTAACAGGTGCGGGTCGGCGGAATTCAGTGGTCGCACCAATCTTGTGTGTCGGGGGAGTTGTGTCATGCGTCACCCGCCTGATTTATGATCTTGCTCTAGCAAACAGAAAATTCGCGAAACGGCACGCCTGACGGGCCCGGCTACTGCGCCGGCCGCATGGCGGAGCAATAGCGTTACGGATTGGCGATTGCGCGCAGACGCGGATCGTCGCGGGAAAGCTTTGCGCAATCGAGGCGGGGCGTTCAACGAGGAGGGATCATGTTGAGGAATCGAACTGTCGCGGTTGTGGCCGCGGTTTTGGCAGTGGTCGGTGTCGCGCGCGCGAGCAATTGGCCGACGCGGCCGATCACTATGGTGGTTCCGTTCGCCGCCGGCGGACCGACGGATGTCGTCGGCCGCATTCTGGCGGGGCGACTGGGCGATGTCCTCAATAAGCAGGTGATCGTGGTCAACGTCGGCGGCGCCGGCGGGATGACGGGTGCCGACCGGATCGCGCGCGCAGCCCCCGACGGCTACGAAGTCCTGCTCGGCACAGTCGGTACGCAGGCTTACAGCCAGACGCTTTACAAAAAGCCGCTTTACAGCGCGACAAAAGATTTTGCCCCGGTCGTTCTCGTTGCCGAACAGCCACTTATGCTCGTAACGCGCAAGGATTTTCCGGCCAGTTCACTCAAAGAGTTTGCCGCTTATGCCAAGGCGAATGCGGCCAAGCTGTCCTTCGGCTCTGGCGGCGCCGGCTCGGCGACCCATCTCGGCTGTGTGCTGCTTAACTCAAAGCTCGGCATCAAAGTCCAGCATGTCCCCTATCGCGGCTCGGCGCCGGCGCTTCAGGACCTCATGGCCGGTCGTATCGACTACCTGTGTGACGCCGTGTCGACCGAGCTTTCGCCGATCAAGGCCGGAAGCGTGAAGCCCATCGCCATGTTGACGCAGCGGCGCTCCGCCGTGTTGCCAAATGTGGCGACCGCCAAGGAGCAAGGCTTCGCCGTCGATGCCAACAACTGGATCGGCCTGTTCTTTCCGCGCGGCACGCCGGACTCCATCATTCATCACCTGCGAGACGCCACCGTCGCGGCGATGAATACCCCGGCGTTGCGCGCGCGCATGGAAACGATCGGTACGGACCTCGTTGCGGCCGACCGAACCAGCTCCAGCTATCTGCAGCATTACGTCGCCAGCGAGATCAAAAAGTGGGCGACGCCGATCAAAGAAAGCGGCGTAACGGTCGACTAATGGGGCGCGGAGGCACCAACGCGAGCGCGTCTGGCGCCATGTCGGCCCGGGCGCGATCGCAGGACTCCCATAATTGCAGTGTGACTGACCAGAAGCAGCAACAGGGGAGATTCGCAGCATCGGCGGTCAAGGAGTTCGACCGCGAGGCGAGGAGGCGAGTACGAGTATGAGTACGCCATTCCCACCAAACAGCAAACTGAAGGGTCTCTCGGCATACGCGCCGCCGCGCGTGCGAGACCGCGCGTTATCCGCAGTGCCTGCTGAGACTGCAGACGCACCGGCGCAGACCGAAACATCACAGTTGGCGACAGAGCCGCAGACCGAAGGCGCTCACACGCCGGCAATCAAAGAGGCGAGCCCTGCGAATAACGCCGGCAAGGCTGAAGATCCACTGGATTGGATCGAGGACGCGATCCGTGAGGTCGTCTCGCTCAAACATGCATCGGACAGCCATGGCGAATCCGATCCGGCGGTCTCCGACGCGAGCTCACCGTCCATAACGCCCTCGCACGATCAGAACGATGATTGGCCGCCATTGGGTGCACGGCGACGGACCCCTCCCCGTCTTGAGACCCGGATCGTTCCGCCGCCACCGCCTCCTGAGCGGCAGACCAGCCGCCTTGGGCTGATGCTGAAAACGTCACTAGCAATCGTCTTCGCCGCGATAGTGGCTTATGGAGTGACCCTGTTTTACTCGTCCTGGCAGAGTGGACAGCCAGCAAAGGGCCCAGACCACCGCGTCGCCGAGACGACGTCTCGGCCAATAGTGACCCAGCCTGCTCCCCAGACACGACCACACATGACTGTCGAGGACGAACAGGCATTCGCGAATGAACCGGTCTCGCTTGCGGTCAATGTCGAGCCTGCCACGGACAACGAATTCCTACTCTTAAACGGACTGGCTCAGGGCACGACGCTATCCGCCGGAACCTCGATCAGCCCGTCCAGCTGGCAAGTTCCGCCCGACAAACTCTCCGGCCTTTATCTGTACGCGCCAAAAGACTTCGTCGGCGTGATGAACACGACGGTCAATTTGCTGGGCCCCGACAAAACGCTGCTTGATAGCCGCGACATGCGGCTCAAGTGGATCTCGAGGCCACCACAGCAGGCACCGCGGCCGACTGTGGCACCGGCGGGTACTGGGGCATCAGCTGGTAATGAGGTGCCGACGGGCGTCGGCGGCGGTGCCGCGCCGCCCGATGCGCCGGCTGTCAAGTCGATCGACACCGGCGAAGCTGCGCTGCTCATGCAGCGGGGCAGCGACTCCCTGAGTACCGGCGATATCTCGGCGGCACGAGTGGTCTTCCGCCGCTTGGCGGACGCCGGCATGCCGGACGCCGCTTTGGCGCTGGCCAATACCTACGACCCCGCTTACCTCGCCGCGCACAATGTCGTCGGCGTGGTCGGCGACCGCGCCCTGGCGCGCACCTTATACCAGCGCGCAAAAAAACTAGGCTCGACAGAAGCCAGCCGTATTCTCGCGGACATGACGACGCAATAAAATGCGCAGGCTGACACCGATCTCAAAGTCGTCCGCGCACAGCAAACCGGATTGCTACTTAGTTATTTGTACGTACGCGATTTCTTGGTCGGACGCGCCCGCCCTTAACACATATTTCCCATTGCAATGGCAGGATCGGCGCACCGCATATTGCACGCGTTTGGATCGACCGTGGGACTGGCAGTCGGCGTAGCCACTATGAATCGCGACCGTCCGGCGAATGACTTCGCCGAGGAATTGTTTCGTCTTGCCGTGGAAGCCTGCCCCAATGGCATGCTGATGACAGACGGTTCCGGCACCATCGTGCTCGTCAACAGCGAGACCGAGCGGCTGTTCGGCTACCGGCGCAGCGAACTGATCGGACAGCCAGTTGAGATTCTCATTCCGGAGCGGATGCGCAAGCACCACTCCGGGCACCGCGCGCGCTACACCGAACATCCCCAGGTCCGCCGTGTCGAATCGAGCCACGCCTTGTTCGGGCTGCGGCGGGACGGAAGCGAGTTTCCCGTCGAAATCGGACTGAATCCAGTCCACACCGTCGATGGCCTGTTCGTGCTCAATGTCGTCATCGACATCAGCGATCGCCAGCGGGTCGACCGGCTGAAGGACGAGTTCGTCGCAACCGTCAGCCATGAACTGCGCACACCGCTGACATCGATCGCGGGTTCGCTCGGTCTTTTGCTCGGCGGCGCCGCCGGCAAGTTGCCCGACAGCGTGTCGCGATTCCTTGGCATCGCCCATAGCAACTGCACGCGCCTGGTGCGGCTGATCAATGACATTCTCGACATCGAAAAGATCGAGGCCGGCAGCGTCGTCTTCGATTTCAAGCGCATTGTACTGCGGCAGTTGGCTGCGCAGGTGGTCGAAGCCAATCGCGGCTTCGCAGATGGCTTTGCCGTGCGCATTCGCCTCGATCCGGCGGCGGATGACGGCAGGGTATTGGCCGATCCCGATAGACTGGCACAGGTGATCACCAATCTGGTGTCGAACGCGGTCAAGTTCTCGCCGCGCGACGGTGAAGTTGAGCTAACGATCGGCCACCGCGACGGTCGCATGCGTATCGCAGTGCGCGATCACGGCCCGGGCATCCCTGAGGATTTCAGGCCGCGCATCTTCGAGAAATTCGCACAGGCCGAGGCCACCGACGCGCGACAAAAGGGCGGCACCGGCCTCGGGCTGAGCATCGCGCGCAAGATCGTCACGCGACTCGGCGGCGCCATCGGTTTTGCGGACGCCGACGGCGGCGGTACCGAGTTTTTTGTCGAATTGCCCGACTGGGCGCAAGTCGCCGCCCGCGAAATCGACACTGCGCGCAGACCTGACGACACCCGCATTCTGCTCTGCGAGGACGATCCGGATGCCGCCATGGCGGTGCGCGAGGGTCTGCGCCCATTCGGTTTTTCAACCGATTTCGCGCACGATGCCGAGGACGCCATCAAACGCGCGCGCGGCAACGGCCATGCGGCGATCGTCGTCGATTTCGAAATGCCCGATGCAGGCGGCATGGCGTTGATTCGCTTGCTGCGCGAACAGCCGGAAGTGTACCGGACGCCGATCGTCGTCGCCTCCGCCGAGCCGGCGCCGGCGAAGGAAGGCGCCGCCGAGCTCAACGTGCTCAAGTGGATCGCCAAACCGATCGATGCCTTCGCACTGACGCAGGTCCTTGATGGCGCCATCGCGCGCGGGGCGAATGGCCGACCCTGCATCCTGCACATCGAGGACGATCACGACATTCTCGATCTGGTCGCGCGCGCCCTGCAGCCGACGGTCCTCGTCGTTCCCGCCGGTTCGATCGAGCAGGCTCGCGCTGCGCTGCTCGCGCATCACTTTGATCTCGTGGTGCTCGACATCACGCTTGGAGAGGCATCCGGCCTCGATCTGCTGCCGGATCTGCGCAACCGCGGCGGCGCGCCGATTCCGGTGGTTATTTTCTCGGGCCATTCCGCCGAAATCGCCGACATTCCGCAGGTCGAAGCCCGCTTGAGCAAAATCGGCGCTTCGCTCGACGATCTGGTCGTCGCGGTTCACGACCGCCTCATGCTGAGGTCCGCACCGCCACGAAAGGAGACGGCATGAACCCGACCCGCATTCTCCACGTTGACGACGAGCCGGACATTCGCGAGATCGTGGACGTGTCGCTCAGCCTCAACCCGGATTTTCAGGTGCGGGCCTGCGCCTCGGGCATCGATGCGCTCGCCGCTGCGGCCGAGTGGTCGCCGGCACTGATCCTGCTCGACGTGATGATGCCCAAGATGGACGGCCCGACGACGCTCGCGCAGTTGCGCAAGGACCCGCGCACCGCCGAGATCCCGGTGCTGTTCATGACGGCCCGCGCCCAGAAGCGGGAAGTCGAGCAATTCATCGCCTTGGGCGCGCAAGGCGTGATTTCGAAGCCGTTCGATCCGATGACACTCGCCAGCGAAGTCGGCAGTCACCTGCACACGCTGTGCCAAGTCTGACCGATGCGGCGTCGGCAGCGGCGCACCACCTGCACGGCGCTTGTGCTGTGCGCGCTGTTGGCCTCCGGTGCGCGCGCGCAATCCCAAGGGTCGCCGCGGCTTGCCGGCTTCAATGTCATTCAGTCGCCTGGCCATCCATTCGGCAGTCCGTCGGCGCAACGCTCGCTCGCCAACGCCAAGCGGATCGGCGCCAATGCCGTCGCGGTCGTGCCATTCCTGTGGCAGGCCACGGCCTCAAGCCCCGATCCAGTGCGCGGCAAAGATATGACGGACGACGAGCTGCGCGCGGCGATCCGCGACGCTCACGCGCTCGGCCTCAGCGTCGTGGTGAAGCCGCAGATCTGGGTGCCGCAAAGCTGGGCCGGCGCCGTCGCGATGAATTTCGAACGGAACTGGGCGCTGTGGTTTGCCAATTACGGCGCACAAATCGGCCGACTCGCGCTCATTGCTGCGGAGGAAAAGGCCGAGGCGTTCGCCGTCGGCACCGAACTTGCGGGGACATCGCAGCGGCCGGAATGGAATGAACTGATCGACGCGGTGCGCAAATCCTATTCCGGGCGACTCCTCTATATGGCGCACAACGTTGAGGAAGCCGAGAAAGACCCGTTCTGGGACCGGCTCGATGCCATCGGCGTGACACTCTACCCACCACTTGGCACCGATGATGACCGTATCGGCCGGCTCGCGCGGATGGTCGAAACAGCGCAGCGCCTCGACGCGCTAGCGGCACGCGCGGGCAAGCCTGTCATTGTCGGAGAGATCGGGCTTCGCTCCGCGCAGGGCGCCGCGGCCAGGCCGTGGGAAAGCGCCGAGGAGCGCGTAAGCGCCGCCGATCCAAATCTCCAAGCCGAGGCGCTCGCCGACTGGCTTTCGATTCTCGACCGGCCATCGGTCCGGGGTGTCCTGATCTGGCGCTGGCTCACGGATCCGGATGCCGGCGGCATCAACGACACCGACTTCACAGTCCAGGGCAAGCCGGCCGAACGCATCCTGCGCTGCGCATGGATCGGTCAGTGCACAGCAGGCCCGACGCACGCGCGCCTGCCGTGATACTCAAAACTTTCGCCATGCGCCGAATATCAGACCATTTTCCTGCAGCGCATTACGGCCCGCATAGGTGGCGTAGCCGCCGCCCTGCAGCGACCAGTTCGGCGTGAGCTGATAGACCGCGCTGAGCTGAAATTTTTCGTAATCGTAGCTGCCGCCCGTATACGCCGTATTGCCGGCGCCCTCCGACACGACGTTGAAGCTTTGCGCCAGCACAAGCCAGCGCGGCTGCACCCATACGCCAAACGTTCCGTCAGCGCGGAATTCGCTCGGCAGGCCTGCGGTGCGCACGCGTTCGGCGGCTTCCAGATCGAAGAAGGCCTGCAGGCCCGCGATGGTGAAGGTATGGCCGAGCAGCACCCGCAGATCAGTCTCGACATCGGTATACCCGACCGCGGCCGGGTTCGACGTATCGAACGTGCCGGGAATGCGGACCGTCGCCTGCCCCGACAGCACCCAGCTCTTGTCCTGATTTTCCAGAACCGCGTAACGCGCGCCGAATTCGGTGTAGCCGAGGCCGGTCCGCTCGGCGTCGGTCGGCGAGGCAATGTCGATGTGCTGCAGACCCGGCTCGAAAATCGCGGTCAGCCGGTCGGTAAGGCCGTATTCGATCAGCGCCGACAACTCATCCTTGTTGTAACGCGGAGTCGAAGCCAGCGAACCTGATCCTTCCAGATAACTCGTCGACGAGGCCAGCGTCAGTGTCGTCAGCCATTGTCCGGTGCCGTCCGGCAGCGTCCACGCCGCAGCTGAAGCGAGCGATGGGATTGCGAGCAATCCCACCAAAAACCCAACGCAACTCTTGAACACGCTTACCCCCACCCAGCTCCGCGAGCCCCCGCCCGCCTACATCGTCAATGCCAGCACGCGATTTCCCCCCTCGCCCGAGGCGTCCTGCGCGCGCGATATCGCCTGCGTGAGCAACTGCACGCGGTCGCTGGCGCGCTTCACCTGGCCGGTAATCGCGGCAACGCTCGCGGTGATATAGTCGGATGCAACGGCCTCGGAATTCGGCAACCGCAGCTTCGCGACCGTCGCGCGCAGCGTTTCGCCGAGATCGCGCGCGCAATTGGCGGCAAGTTCGGGCGCGACGAGGACGATGGTGCCGTTGCGGTACGCGGCGGCGACGATGCCGACGTTGGCGGCAAGCCGCCGCACCGCGCGCGCCACCTGGGCCAGCACGCTCCGCGCGGCGCCCTCGCCGTTGGCGGTGCGGAACATATCGAAGCGGTCGAGCATGACCGCCAGGACGGACATCACATCGGCGTTGCCGCTGCCGCTGGCCGCCGTCAGATAAGCCTCCGCCGCTTCGCCGGCGAACAGCCCGGTTGCTTCGTCGATCAGCGCGCCGGTGCGCCGGTCGCCCCAGTTCGAGACGAAATTGAGCAGTTCGCGCTCGCGCTCGAGCCGGCGGTCGAGCTCCTGCTTGAGGCGCAACGCCGCGCGCACCCGCGCGACCAGCTCGACGCGGTTAACCGGCTTGGTGATGTAATCGGTCGCGCCGGCGACGAACGCGTTGGCAAGCGAGTCCATGTCGTCGAGAGCGGTCACCATGATGACCGGCATATCCCCGTAGCGCGGATCGTTGCGGATGCGCGCGCAGGCTTCGACGCCGTCCATCTCCGGCATCAAGATGTCGAGCAGCACCACATCGAAATCCGGGTGTGTCTCGGTGCTCCGTCCGACGTCGAGAATCTTGATCGCTTCCCAGCCGGAGCTGGCGAGCACGATGTCGTTGTAGCCAGCCGACAACAGCGCCGCTTCCGTCAGATCGCGGGAGTCCTCCGTATCGTCGACCACAAGTATCCGCATGTTTTGACTCCGAATTTATACTTATATATACATGGCGATTTATGATACGATGCGGAGTATTACTGTTTTAAAACAGCTTCTTTCTTTTCACGTCCAAACAGTCGCCAAGTATTGTTTTGGTATATGAGCCGATAACCGGGCAAGCCGTCGCGGAACAGCGTCGGGAAGACGGTGTCGAGACGATCGTTGGCGCCGGTCGTGCTTTGCGGATCAGGCATGGCGACGAACGGCGAGTCGACACGACCAAACAATTGCGCGAGCACGAACGCCTCGCTCTGCGGACTGAGGATGCCGCTGGCATTGGCGCGGCCGAGCACGAAGGCGGGCGCGTTGTTCACGTCGGCCAGAACACCATCGCGGCCGCGGGCGGCGCCGCCGGCGGCGAGGGCATCGAGCCGCTCGCTCGCGCCGGCCGCTTGCAGAGAGTTGATGGTGAGCGGATCGACCAGTGCGAGACTGAGAAATCCGCCGATCCACCCGACCACAAGGAGACAGAGTACGAGCACGAGGCGCTCGCGCGCAGCCGGCACCCGCGTCATCATGCCGGCCGAGAGCACCGGCGCGGCAACGACGAGCGCGGCGGGATTGCCAAAAAAGCCACTCAACACGCTGACGGCCGTTGCCAGGATAGCGGATGCGATGAACACGGCGGCGGGAACGATCAGCGGCCGCCGCCGGCGTACCAGCGTCAGCATCGCCACGGCGAGCGGAGCCCCGACCGCGAGCGCCATCGCCATCGCGGCGCTCGCCTCCAGCATCGGCATGCCGGACAGATAACCGCCGAAAAGCCGCGCCACTGCCGCGGTCCACATCGACAGGCTTTGGGCCGGCGCGGCGAAGAAACTCCAGCCGTCGCCGGGAAAAATCCAGGCCACGTAGGCAAACGCCGCGAGCGTAAAGAACGTCGGGAATACCAGCGCGATGAGCACGTTCGACGCCGAGTTCGCGACCAGCACCGGCCGCACCGCGAAGGCGAGGAACGGTACGGTGGCAAACGCGAACACCGCGCCCATCGGATGCGAGAAGGTGAGCCCCATCAGCGCGAGGCCGACATTCATCACCTCGGCGGTACCGCTGCGCGCGCGAAGATCGTAGAGCGAAAGACACAGCATCAACAGAAAAGCCGCGAGGAACATGTCACCCGGACCAGCGACGACGGCACGCAGCAGCGCCGGATGAAGTGCAATCAGGAGCGTGGCGGCAGCAGCGGCCACTGGCGGTACGCCCGCCTTGCGACATGCCGAAAAGCAGCACGCCGCGAACAACGCAAGAAGGAGCGCGGTCACGAGTTCGGGCGCCGGAGCACCGGCGGGCAACAGCCAGGCGACAAGCGTCGTCGACATGAACGGCAGCGACGGATAGGCCGCAACAACGCGCCCGATCGGCACTTCGCCGTCGGCCGCCGTGCTGGCGCCGGCCCACAGCCGCAGCGCATCGTCGGCGATCAGGCCGTGCCGTATCGCGATTGCCGCAAGCGCCAGCAGCGTCACGAAGGCAAACGCCGCGATCGAGGCAGCCGCGAAAGCATGCGGCATCACACGTGCATAGGCTCCGGCTCTGGTATGTCCGGCGTCGCTCATGGCGCGGCCTCGGCGCTGGAGAGAACCGGCGGCGCCGCATGCCGCGACAAGCCATGTTCGGTTTTTTCCCAGAGGAACGGATCGCGCAGCAGCTGCCAGAGGGCACGATAAGCCGCCGCCGAGATCATCACCCAGTAGGCGAACAGCGTGAAGCTGTAAGGGATGAGCCCGAGCCAGCCGCGGCGGATCGGCGCCAGCATAAGGAGATAGGTGAAGGCGCCATTGCCGGCGAGCAGATTGAACAGACACAGATAGAGGAGCGAATTCGGAAAGATCACGTCGAGATTGGCCGCGCCCGCCGCGAGCCAGATCAGATAGAACAGCCAGAACAGCGGATTGAGCAGCCCAGCCAGCACCGTGCCGCCAATGAAAAAGACGAAGCCGAGCAGACCAAGCGCACCGGCGCTGCGGACGAATTGCAGCGGCCGGCGCGTATGCACCAGCAGCGTCTGCATATAGCCCTTCATCCAGCGCGAGCGCTGGCGCAACCATTGACCGGCCTGGCAGCTTGCTTCCTCGAACGTCGTCGAATCGACGACGCCGACGCGATAACCTTTTTGTCCGATGCGGATGCCGAGATCGGCGTCCTCGGTGACGTTAAACGGATCCCAGGCGTGCAGTTCGCGCAGCACGCGGGTGCGAAAATGGTTCGAGGTGCCCCCGAGCGGAATCGGCATGCCGAGCCGTTCGAAGCCGGGCAGCACTTCATCGAACCACAGCGCATAGTCGAGTGTGAACATGCGCGTGAGCCAGTTTTCTTCGGCATTGAAATAGTTGAGACGGCACTGCAGGCAGGCGGTGTTCTCAGGCGCGCGGCGGAAGGTCGCCACCACCTTGCGCAATTGATCCGTTTCTGGCCGGTCTTCCGCGTCGTAGATCACCAGATATTCGCCGCGGGCAAAGCGCAGCGCGAAATTGCAGGCCTTCGGCTTGGTCTGCGGCTGCGAACGCGGCACGATGATGATTTCGAACACGCCTTCAAGGCCGAGGCTGCGCGCGGCCTCGATGGTCTCAGTATCGCCGGCTTCGAGCACGATTTTGATGTCGAGCTTGCCGAGCGGATAGTCGAGACTGCGCAGCGATTGGGCCAGCGTCGGCAGCATCCGGGCTTCGCGGAACATCGGAACGAGCACAGTGAAGACCGGCAGATCTTCCTCGCGCAGCGCGCGCGCTTCGATCGCGATACTCTCGTCGATAGTCGCCGAGCGGCCGCCGCCGACCGAGATCATCACGCCCTTGAAGATGAAATTGCCGAGATAGAACAGGCCGAAGGCGACGTTGAGCGTGATCAGCGTGGCGATCGGCGTGAAGGCCAGGCCGAGCAGAACGGCGCTGATCAGCACATAGGCCGCGATCATCTGCGGCGCGGTGAATACGGTGCGCGCCGACATTTCCGGATCGAGATCGGCGAGTTCGAACACCGCGCGGCGCGACAGCGCTTCGCCGAACGCGGTCTGCACGGTGAACACGACGTCGAATTTCGACACGACGACGAATTCGATGTTGGCGCCCCAGCGCTCTCGCGCGAACAGCACCGTTTCGGGGCCGGGTTCAGCGGTTGCGATCAGAAGCCGGCCGTCGCGCCGGCGCCACGGCATGGTCAGGCGGCCGGCATAGAGGTCGGCATCGGCCGCGCTCAACAGTGTGAGGTCCGGCGGATCGCGCATCAGGTCAACAAACGGCAAGTCGAAATTCTGCGCGAAGGTCTCGTAGTAGAGCCGCGGGTCCATCCAGTTGCGCGACAACAGCGCGTCGCCGAGCCGGACGTTCCAGCGTTCGGCAAGGCCGACGGCTTCGTCGAGCTGCGGCAGCGTGATGACGCGCCGGCCCACCAGAAGATCGCCGAGCGCACGGTCGGACGGCGATAACGGCATGATCTTACTCGGACGGGTGAGCGGGGCGGCGGCGGAAGAAGCGCTGCAACATCAACAGCAGCGCGGCGGTACCGAGCAGCCACAGTCCGCCGATGATCCACGAGCGGAAGCGGTCGGCGACCGTCAGCCACGACACCTGGTCCGGATAGGAAATCTTGACCAGCGTGTCGCGCACGGTCGACATCGCCAGCGCCACGCCCTTGTCGTCGACGAAGGCGACATCGCCATGATCGAGGCGCAACTCCGGCGGCGACGGCGCACGTCCGTCGAGCGACAGCGGTTTGACCCACAGGCCGGGCACGTCGCCGACCTGAAGTACCTGCGCAACGGCGCCGCCGTTGAAGCCGCCGAGATCGAGCAGCGTGTGGCCGGACTGATCGATCACGGCGACACGGCCGCGATCGAACCGCACGCGCGGATTGGCGCCCGACGGCGGCAATTCGCTCACCGCGATGAACGGCCCTTCCGGCACCGGCGCGCTGCCGGATGCGACATAGGCCACATTGAGCGGCGCGGTATCGGGCGACAACTGATTGGCGGCCTGCGAGACGATGCCGAGCACGCGCGCCGGCTGATCGGCCGTCGCCGCCGGCAGCAGCACATCGACGCCGTGCACGAAGCGCGCGGTGAGATCGGCGAAATCGTGCGCGGTGCCGGCGGCGCTGCCCAGCACCAGCGCCGAGGAGCCAAGAATTTGCGCCGGATAGCCTTGCGGACCAAACCGGCAATCGCCCTGGGCGATGTCGCGTTCGACCACGACGCGCAGATTGGCGATCGTGCCGACGAGGCCGTTGGGCAGCGGCAGATCGAGATGCGTCGGCCCGTCGGTGGCCGCGACCGTCGATCCGATCAGGCGTTCGTTGACGAAAGCGCTGACAACGGCCTTGGCGCCGGCGCCGTCGGGCGCGACCATGACGTCGAGCGACAACCGTGTCGGCCGCGTTCCCGCGGGCAGCCTGCGCGTATCGAGGATGGCGCCGAGATCGGCGCGGCCGAACACTTCGACTTCGGCAGGCGGTACGCCGAGCTGATCGAACGTCACCCGGTCGGTCGGCAGATCGATCGGCGACACCTGGCCCACTGAGGCCGCAGAAAGTCCGCGTGTTGCTGCGAGGAGCGGCGTGCCGAACAACCGCGCTGCGCGTACGCTCGCACCGTCGGCGACCACCAGCGCTGGCAGACCGTGAACGCGCACAGCCTCGATCATGCCAAATCCGCGCAGATCGCCCGCCACCGTCGCGACAGGCGAATCGATAACACCACCGGCATCCGACAACGTGCCGACCAGGATAACGCCGCGGGTCCAGCGCCCTTGGCCAGATCCGCCGCCGCATCGTAGCCGTCATAGAAGGTCACGCGCCGGCCGCTGGAATAAAGCGCCCGAGCTACCGTAATGGCCTCCGCCATCTCGGCTTCCGCCAGATGCCGGCGCGGCAGCATGACAGCAACGTCGCGTGGCATCAGCGCCGCAGTCGTGGCGACGTCGAGGTGGCCGGCCGCGCCGATCTCGATATCGACCGCGGTCTGCGGCCGCACCGTGACACTGTCGCCGACATAGCGTACGTCGATGCAATGGTCGGGCGTGGCGGCGCCCGAATAGAGAAACGTGAGTTTCAGATAACCGTCCTTCGGCCGCGCGCCGCCGAGCGGCACCTGCACGGTGCGGCCCCTGCCCTGGCCGTCGAGCGCTATGGCGGTGACGGTGCGATCGTTGATCTGCACGATGAGATTGCGCTTGGCCTCGTGAGCCGCGAAGTCGTCCACGATGAGCGTGAGGCTGGTCGCCATGACGTCGGCATCGTCCGGGATCGGCATATAGAGTTCGCGGTGGCCGCCCAGATTGGCGAAATGCAGTCCGTTGACGAAACCGATATCGGCGAGCGTCACCGCTGCAACGAGACCGGCCGGCTTCGGTGGCGGCGCGACCGCCGCTGCTGTGACGACTGGCGCCGGTTGCGGCGCGGCGACGTGGCGCACGAGCTTTGCGCGCTTTACCGCAGCGGCCGGATGCACCGCCGCGACCGTAAGCGGCCGGCGCGGTGTGATCGGCGTCGGGCGAAGCGCCGTCAATTGATCCTGAGAATGCGCCTGCAGCGGAATAAGCAGGAGTGCCGAACCGAGCAGAAAACGAACGCGCGTGGACTGGGTCATGGCTACGCAATCACTGTGAGAGGGCGTGGAAGGATTGCAGTTCGCGCGCCGCGATCGTGCGCAACGCCTGCAGTGAGTCTTTCAGGTGGGAGATTTCGTCGTCGCTGAGCCCGCGCCCGGCGTGGTGCGGCGGCCGCAGCACGTCTTCGACCTCGTGCGCCGCGCGGCCGGTATCGGGAAAGCCGACGGTACGGCCGATGCCGACGATGGCGTGCATGGCGCGGTAGGCTTCGGCAACCGCCGCGACCGCGGTGTCCTCCGGCGCAACGCCGCCGAGCTTCGGCAGCGCCGCTGAGGTCTCCTCGATCTTGGCTTCCAGCGTCGCCATGAAACGCTGGCGTACCTTGGCGACGCGGTCGGCGAAAATGTCGTCAGTCATGGAGTGGTCCCCGTGACTGCACGCATAAGTCAAAAATGGCGGCGAGTAAAGAATTTGTCCGAATAATGGTGAATATATATTGATTAGGTACTTTCACGTATCGATTTTATACTACAAGTATTCTAGATGTACTCCGAGAATAGAAAGTAATACGTACCGCGAGGTCGCTGTACGCCCCCCGCCGGGCGGGGAAACCGGCCTCGCTGGATTTCGATTGGCAAAGCACACCGCGAAAACGCAGCATCGCCGGCGCGTAGCCGTGCGCACTTGGAAAACCCGTTAAGCTGCACGGTCTGGATAACCGCAGAAGGCTCCGACGGGCTGATGTCCTGTTAATTTCCCCGACTGAATCCAAGCCGTACAGCTGTCATATTGCCAGCAGCAATCCGTTGGGGCGCATGGTCGCGGCAGTGAGGGTCATTTGAGCGCCCCGCGGACTGGGCCGCCAGAATGCTGAGATTTTTGCGGCACCCGAGTAGAAATGTAACATGACTAAATGGAACGTCCGCAATACGGACCGCCGCCGTTTGATCGCGCGACGCACCCCGTGAAGGGCGCGGAAGATCAAGCACAAGGCGTTAGCGAAGCGGCGGCGCGATGGCTTGCTCTCAGGGTTGACGCTGCGCGTGTGTTTACGCGAAATCGGTAAAGCATCAATCTAACCAATCAGCCAGCGTGCGACTACACGGGGCAGGTGAACCCGACTTCAGTCTTGCTTTTGTCCAAGACCTGCGGCGTGCCATGCCGCCCCATAGCTTCACACTTCTGCTTCATAGCCGAGTCGATGTCCGTCTGACTTTCGTTTTCTGTGACCTTCACACTCGCGCAGTATTCCTTACATGTGCCGTTGAAGCCAACACTGCTCCAATCGCAGGCCGACAGCAGAAGAACTGCAAAAAGCGCTGCGGCGGTGAGGACGGTTTTCATACTTTCCCGCTTCCGGTTAGTCGAACGACGTCGGAATTTTAGTCATATCGGTAAAACTACCATCAAAGCAGTAATTTGCGACGGGTGGAATAGGTCGGTGCACCAAATCGCGCGGCAGCAAATTTAGGGCCGCACATGTCGCAGTGTCGAAACGGCCGATTTTCCCACGTCGGCCCCTATGTCCACTCCCCCAATTGCAGACATGGCGACGGACGGCCGAGGGCTCGGCTAGGAGGCACCGGACGGGGGCTGGTTTGGCCTCCCCAATAGCGGCGTCAGCATTTTCTGCAAACCCGGCGATGAGATGATTGGTTTCGCGGGCGCGCTCGGTCAGGTCCTTGATCTGGTCGTCCTTGACACCGATCTGCTTACGCAAAAATTCGTTCTCCCCTTCAAGACGTTCAACGTACTGTGTCGCGACAGGTCGGTTGTTCAAGCCAACGAGAGGCCTTGGCGATGGAAGCGGGAGCCACGCGAAAGTGCCATCACCCGACACCGCGCAGGTAGCCACCGGGGTTGGGCGTTTCGCAGATCAACGCCGGCAGTTGTTCCATTTATTTGGGTCTATCGATGCGGAGACACCTTTTTAGATTACGGGGCCGACCTCAGCGACCATGAACCAGCTCGTCCACCAATACGTCTAAGCTAAATACGGCGAAAGTGCCAGCGCAGACGACTTGTCCCCGCTCGATGAAGGGGTGCACACGTCATGGATAAGAAACGAGTGATCCAATGGCTAATACCGGCTCTGTTCGGTATAGCAATCGGAATTCTTGTCGCTTGGACCGTCGAGATTTGGCTGCCGGGCCGAGACGCCGCCGCAAAGTATGTTTCCCAATTCGGGATAGCGGTCCTCTTGATTGCGATACTTGTCAAATCGCGGACCGGCTACAACTGGCCTTGGGAAGGTGCGACCGAATGGGCTGGCGCGAAAGCGACCCCGTATAAAGGTCATTTGCGCAATTTCACGCTATGGATCGTCATCGTCATAATGCTGCTGGCATTGTTCACACTATGGCAGTTTCCTGGCATCAGATAGACTCAAGATCAGCTCCGGGTCAAAATCGCCGACTTTGCCACGTCGGCCCTATGTCCACTTCCCAATTGCAGACAGCGCGACGGGCGGCCGAAGGTTCGACTAGAAGGCGGAACGGGGGTTCGTCTGGCCTCCTCCACCGCGGCGTGAGCATTTTCTGCAAACCCGCGATGAGATGATTGGTTTCGCGGGCGCGCTCGGTGAGGTCCTTGATCTGGTCACCACACCGTGTGCTCAACAACGGCTCTTTGATTGAGGCATGAAGAAAGAAGCGCTCCCATAAAAAGGAGTTCGACCTGTTGCCGGCTTGGCCGTTCGCAAAAGTTATCGGCCGCACGCGCATTCTGCCAATGGCGGAGATCATTCGCCGGCTAATCAAACAGACATGAGCTTACTTTACGACTTTAATTTTCGGAGGAACGCCATGACGAGGTACTTACTGCTGCGCATGACCCGCTTGTTTCTATGGGCGGCGTTCATTCTTACCCTGGCGACTGCAACCATATGGCGGCAGGACATACATGTTGGTCCAATCGTTCGCTACTTGCCGCCGATATTACTGGTCTTGGCTCTCGGCGTCCGATTTATGGAGCGCTCCTACCGCAAAGCGCATGGGCTCGAGCCGAGGCGCCTTTGGTCAAGCTGACGGCGGGTACCTTCACCGTTTCCGCACCGGCACCATTCGGATTTTACAGCGGCCGCTGCAAACCCATATGGGAACGCCGGCTTGCCAATCGAGCAGACGCAAAGACGGTGGATGGTCGACCTTTCCCGCCGTGAGCCGGGACATGCGCCGGGACATGCGCCGGGAGATGGGCCGGGACGATTCACTGCCCGCTTGCCCGAATTCGGCCGGTGGACTACATGTCCACCTGAGTTTCGGCCCCTCACCAGGGCCGGATTTTTCTCCCGAGGCTGGCGAGCGGCCACGGATACAAAAGCCCCTGATACAGAGGGCTCTTGGGGAATAGTTCAACGGTAGAACATCGGACTCTGACTCCGAGAATCTAGGTTCGAATCCTAGTTCCCCAGCCAAACCGGATGCTCGGGCGAATTTAGAGCTCCGCCGCCTTCTTGAGCCTTTGCATCGGCGGTGGCTTCCGCAATTAGATCAAACGGTTGACGGAAGGTGGGCGTTAGATCGCCATTCTTCCACGTCGAGTTCGATAGTAAGAAATTCAAGAGTCGGCGCTGCTCCCTCGGCTCCTGCTTGGCAAACAGCCGCTGTGCGCCGTGGGCCAGCTCAATGAGGCCCGCGCCCTCGTCGAGATATGTACGATCTGCCGTCTCATGCCTGGCAATTTCCCGCGTTAGCTTGTCCTGCTCAATCTTCCACTGCTCCGACATCTGCGCATAAAACGAATTGTCGATGCGGCCATCGAGTTTGTCCACGTAAATAGCATGCATGCGCCGCTCAAGGCGATCATATTCTGCCCGCAGGCGCGCAATAGCCGCCTCATGCTCCTTCTGCTCGTCGGCGTGGCTTTCCCGAAGCGCCTTCGTGACCCATGACAAAACGTCGTCGCCGAAATGAAGCCGTCCCATCACACCGGTAAATTTTTTGGCAATCACTTCCTCGCGCACGTAGGGCTCGCCGCATTTTCCCTTGTAGCCGGTGCAATGATAATAGACGTAACGGCCTTTCTTGAGTTCCCCGACCAGGGCACAGCCGCAGTGGCCGCAGTTCAATAATCCGTGGAACGCGAAATCGCGATGAGTGCTGCGTATCTTGCGCGCGTTGCGGCCATGTAGAATATCCTGCACGCGATCCCATAGCTCCTGAGTGACGAGCGGCTGGTGTCGTCCCTCGCAGCGACGCCCGTTCCATTCAAAGTCGCCGGTGTAGAGCCGGTTGCGCAGGATTGCATGAATGTTGCTGACCGGCAGCGGACCACCGGTGCGGCGATAAACAAGGCCCGCAGACTTGGCCTGTTCCGCAACTTCTCTGAGGGACAACGTGCCCGTCGCGTACCAACCGAACAGACGCGCGACCGTCCCGGCAAAGCGAGGATCGACTTCGATGATTTTTTTGCCGTCGGGACCGGTTACATTCCGGTAGCCGAGCGGCGCCTTGGAAGGCCAAATGCCCTGCTCCGCCTTCTCCTGCATACCCTTGCGCGCCTCTTCGGATAGATTGTCGATGTAGTTTTTCGCCATCAGCACTTTAATGCCGTGCACGAACTTCTCCGACGATTTGGAATCCCGCGAGAGGACAATACCCTCCTTAATGAGGTGAATTTCGATGTCGAGCTCGTCGAGCGTCACCCAGTCTTTGAGATTGCGGTAAAGCCGATCCGTCTTCTCGACCAGCACAATCCGAATGGCGGGTCTGGCCTTCAGGCAGCGGACCATCTGCTCGAAGTTAGTCCGTCCCGTCTGTTTCGCGGTTTCGACATCGACATACTCTTGCACGACATTAATGCGGTTCGCTTCCGCGTAGCCTCGCAAGAGCTTCTGCTGCGCCGGAATGGAGAAACCTTCCTTCTCCTGCTCCTTCGAGGACACGCGTGCATACGTGACCGCTTTCGATGCGGCGACCAGGGCGGGCTCGTTATTATTTTTTCTGGCGTTCATGGTGGGTCGCGGTAGTTCCATTTATCAAATCAGTTTGCCGCTATCGGAGTCCAGCCGCAACGACAATCCGCGAAAGAAAATTGTGATGAATGCGTTCGAGACGCGTTCAAGAAGGGTGTTTTGTTCGCCGACGTTTCACTCGCTCCGCGTTGTTCCATTCGCGTAAGACGCTGAAAAAACCAACCATGTTCTCGATGATTTGGCGGCCATCCTCGCGGGTCAATTGCCGCGTAGCACGCGGCTGCCAGACCGCGAGCGTCTCGTCGATGAGATCGCCTCGCTCCTCGCCAGGCACGAGGTCTACGTTTTTATGATGATCGAGGGGCATTGCGATTGAGGCCATAGCTGTGCTGCACAGCATTATTTAGCCTCAACGCGATACGCTTGCTTCTGCAAACACTCGTAACGTCATAACGCTACCGAATTTTGCCAGTCGCGACATGAGCATTCCAAATGGCGCTGCACGATACCGCGCGCTCGCGAAGCAACCATGTGATTACTAATTCTTATAGCCATTTTCTCGCGGCGCGATTGATAATTTCGCGAATATTTGCGAGCAGCGGTTCAAGATCGGCGGGAGCCGGTTCGCCGGTCTGATGCAGGTGCCGCATTATTTGGTTCAGGTTATTTCCCAGCCTGCTTAGTGCGTGGTAATTCAGCCTGTCGGCATTGCTCGGTGCTTGCCTGTCAACCGTATGGGCCGCGTTTTTACTCAGCACCACGGCGCGGCTGTAGTGCGTTGGGCGCATCCCCACCGTCTTCGCTCGTCGTACGATGCATTCATATTCCGTGGCCGTGAGATTCAGCTTAAGCTGCATGTCACGCAAACTGGATGCTTTTGGTCGTCCCATGAAAAATCTCTTTGGCAGAGCGCATGCGTCCTGGGGTTTGGGGGCCAATACCGTCCAGCCCCCAACGAGCGGTTTTGCGTACGCAAAACCACATCTCGCTACCCTCTCCACCAAATTAAAAAATCTGACTCCTCATCTCAATTGTAAGCATTCGTATTTACGAATATTTCCGCTCACTACACCTGCCTAGAAGCAATATTGTTTCGCAGTTTCCACTTGAAGATCACTATACTGTGCACTATAGTTTATAGTGCTATGGAGGGCGCTTGAGGGTATTCAAAACGCGGACGTTTGCGCGGTTGATACGCAACACGGGCATTTCCGACCAGGCGCTGCGTGAGGCCGTCGAGCGGGCGGTCAAGGGTTTGGTCGATGCCGAACTCGGCAGCGGCCTTATCAAACAGCGGGTGGCTCGGCAGGGCCGAGGCCGTTCCGGTGGCTACCGCACGATCATCGCCCTTCGTGCGGGCGATCAGGCCTTCTTTCTGCACTGCTTCGCCAAAAACGACCGGGCGAATATCAGTGATGCGGAATTGCGGTCGCTACGTGAAATCGCAGCGCATTGGCTCAATACGAGTCCGGCGCTGATCGAGGCAGAACTTAAAGCTGGCCGATTGCTGGAGGTGAAACATGGCAAGTAAGAAAGCAGCGACACTCAGTCCACTGACGAGGACTATCCTGTCAACCTCCAAGGACATGTACGCTGGTGGCGTAATGGGCAAGCGCGCTCATGAGAAAATCACACTGCGGCACCTTGGTGGCACTACGCAACCTGCCGCAAAGCAGCTGACTGGAAAGCAGATACGGGCACTGCGCGACAAGGAACACATCAGCCAAGCGGTCCTTGCGCACCACCTTCATGTAAGTGTGGGGTATGTCTCGCAGCTCGAACGCGACGAAAAGCGGCCAACGGGCCCAACGCTTGTTCTGTTGAACGTTATTCAACGTAAGGGCCTAGAGGCTATTTTGTAGCCTAACCCTTTGGCGCTGGCCCGTAGAAATGTGGATGTTGTGTGCTCCCCTGTTCGACGCCGCGCAGCGCGTCGAATGCGCCGTACGGGCAATAACTGACGCTCCCCCGTCCCGACACAATCCGATCATCATGGCGCGCCCTGTGGTCAAGGACTGCGAATGCAGCCGCCAGCGGCGGCGCGCAGCGTCCTTGACCGCATTAAGCCGCGCGCCGTGATAGACTCTAGCCCGCTTACTGCTCGCCAGGCTCAGCCTTGATGGCTGGCGCATAGGCCCTTCGCAGTCATTGGCGTTTCGGTCTCCCGACAACATTGAGATTGCCACGCCTGTTATGACAGGCGCGTCCGAAATATATGGAAAGCACCATACAGCCAGACATAAATAATAGAATTGCTGAGGTCATAAATCCTTGATATACCTAGACACTTTGTCTGATTCACGAAATAATATGTGAAATTTAAGACATGAATTTACTTTCTAGCGGTTTAGGTATTTTATGATATTAATCAATGGCTTATGTTAACAATTTTTAATTAGTATTTCAATGCGATCACATCAGCCAATGAATTATGTATTTTTGACGCGCTTTTGACCTATAAAATATGGAGATTTTGGCTTTTCAATAATATGCATAAGATTTCCAATAGATGCACTTGACAATTTGGCCTGGAGGGCCGAACATAACAGGCGTGGCAATCTCAATGTTGTCGGGAGACCGAAACGCCAATGACCGCGAAGAAATCACTGCTTGAAAACCTGTACACGGACAGTGGCGGTTTCGACGCCGAGCGGGCAGCTCACGTGCTTAAGCAGATACTGTCGATCCAGCGAGGCAGCCACGCCGTCTTCTTCAAAAGAGACGCGGCGCTTAAGGAGGAAGACAAAGTTCTGGCCTACATGCTCGTGAAAAAACTGCTGAAGAATGACGGGGTCTCTGAAGACAGCGGTGTCTCAGGCAAAGAGATAAAGAAGCAAACGAACATCAAGCCTGGGACTGTGGACGTTGCAATTAAAAGGCTCAGGGAAGACGGACTCATCGCCGGGAGCGGAAGCAACTACGAAATTCCGGCAGATGAGGTCGACGCGGTCGTTGATCGTCTTGAGACGCGCGCGCCAAAGAGAGGATAACGATTATGGATGGTGAAGCGAAAAAGATGCTGGAAGAAATCCTCGCAGCCGTTAAGGGCCTCGAAGGTCGCGTTTCCAAGCTAGAAACGGCTGGTACTTCGTCGGCAAGCAGCACGACCGGCAAGCGTGCTTCCGCTCAGAAAAAGCTGTCACTGAAGGAATTCATTATCAGCCAAGCACCGTCCAATGCCGTACAGACCACTCTTACAATCGGCTACTATCTTGAAAACCACGACGGTGTGTCCCCCTTCAATGCGTCAGATTTAGAAGAGGGATTCCGCGCAGCGCGCGAGACTGTCCCGCCGAACATCAACGACAAAGCCAATCAGTGCGTCAAGAACGGCTACTTCATGGTCGAAAAGGGGAAGAAGGACAGTAAGAAGGCGTGGGTCGTCACCCGCACGGGCGAGGAACTTGTATGTAAAGGTTTTGGTAAAGTGTAACTCCAAGATTAAGACGAACTCTCTGGAAAAAGAACGTAAGAAAAATGTCCCTTGAACCACAACAAATTGCCAAGCTGAAGCGACTGCTTGGGGAAGCTCTGGAATTGTTAGCCTCAGCGCCCGGCACCGAACGCGCTACGCCAAAGCAAGGGCGCCAAATTAAGCGCAACAAAACCGCCGCGGAAAAAGGTGGCCCAGTTGCACTAATGACCGAGCTGATCGACGAAGGTTTTTTCAAAAAACCGAAGGAATTGGGTGCAATCAAGACCGCGTTGGAAGAGCGTGGCCATTACTACCCGGCGACCAGTCTGTCACCGGCTCTTATTCGGCTCGTGCGCGCGAAAACAATGCGACGAATAAAAGAAAAGAAGCACTGGGTCTACGTGGGGTAGGGAGATGGCAAAACAATCGTCGCAAAATCAGGATTTAATTACTCGCATCGAAGCGCTCGAACGCGCTGTATTTGGCGCGGGGGTAAAGATTGGCACGAAACGCAAATCCTTATCCCCTTCCGCAACGGACTTCAAAGGAGCTACAGGCGGCCTACGCTTGCTCCTCTCCCATGGTTTCTTTGATCACCGGCGTCGGTTTTCCGAGATCGAGGGCGAGTTGAAGAACCGTCGCGGATCTGCAGGCTGCGCTCGCCGATGCCCGGGCGCAGTCGCCGCCCGACACCGTTGCGCGTTACGGACGGCTTGGTGCTCACCGCCATCGCCGGCCGGTGAACCAGAGGCTTGGTTGCTGCCAGCGCGGGCGCCGCGCCGACAAAAGCCCCGGCGGCAGCGCATAGCGACAGCAGCACCAGGGCGCGGCCGACAGCACCGCCGTTATTGCCGCGCGGCCGGTTCGCCTCCGGCAGCACGATGGCGATGAGACCGCCAATCCCGGTGCCGATCGCGGTGATCGCCGAAACCCAGTCGCTGGCGTTGCCGAAATGCAGCGCCGCCAGCACGACGGCGATGCCGGCATAGGTCGACGGCTCGCGCAGCCGGGTGCCGAGCCAAGAGATTTCCCGTTCGGCCTTTTGTTTATCGAACGCTGGCGTGTTGCTCATGGCAGTCCTCGTGTGCGGGGTGAGAAAAGATGGAGATCAGGCCGATGGCCGGCCAATCAGATGACCGATTTCGGCCAGCAGCCCATTGAGCAGCGGTGTGGTCGGCGGCTGAATATGGGGCGGCGGCTCGGCGGCATCCGCAGGCATCGGCCCAGCGCCGCCGCCGTCATCGTTTGCCGCGGATGCGAGGGCGGGCGCGAACGGCACGAATTCACCGAACTCGCCCTCGGCGTCATCCGGATCGCAGTCGATACCGCAGAGCGTCTTCGGCGTATGTTGCGCCAGCGCCGGCTTTTTGTTCGCCAGGTAGGCGCGCGAACCACTCCACCCGAGCGAACATGACAGCCAGTCGAGGTCGGCCAAACCGGCGCCGAGGACCGCCGCCAGCACATCGCCGGAGCCATAGACGCCGACCCGATATTGGGTCGCCGCCGCCTGATGCTTGGCACGGATCGATTGGAAATACGGCAGCACCAACCTCTTGACCTGGCCGGCGCTGGCGTCGGTATCGACCGCATAAAAGATCGCGGCGCCGGCCGGCGCGCCGAGCGTCGCGGCATATTCGGTGCACCACGCGCCATCGCGTTCGCCGGCGCCGGCGGAAATGCCGCCATGTGCAAAATCGCCCCAGCCTTCGCAGACCAGACCGAGCCGCAGCCCGGCCGCCGCAAGCGCCTTTGCCTCCGGCACTTTGATGCAATTTTCGCTGCGCGAATTGATCGGCGACAAATAGCGGATGATCGTCTTGATGCCGCTCACGTTCAAAGCGGCGAGGTGCGGTGTCGTGTCGTGATTGGTGTCGATGATAGTGGTCATGGTGATGAGCCCCTTTGTTTTGCCGACTTTCAATTGACCTGCTGCAGCGCCTGGTGCGCTGCGAGCAGATCCCGTTTGGTAATGAAAACTCGAGCGCACGCGCCCCGCCGAGGCGGGTGCATCGCAGCCGCAGCCGTTCCGCCTCTTCAGTTGGTCCCGAGAAAGAACCCGAGCATCAGCAGGATGATGCTGATCGCCGCACAAGCCAGCGGCGGACGATATGCCCGCTCAGCAACCCGATCCGAGAACATCGAAAACACATCGCCGAGCGCAATAAGGACAAATCCGGCCGCGGCGAGCAGACACCCATCCCAACCGATGGAAACCAAGGCGGCTGAAGCGCTCACATTCCTGCTCCGTCAGAACGAACCGAAGTCGCCATGCCACGGCGTCCAACCGAGCGGCTCGACCGTGACGCGCGCCAGCCCGGAGAAGCCGAGCGCGCGGGCGCCGGCCGGCGTCAGGTCGATGATGCGTCCGCGCACGAACGGTCCGCGATCGTTTATTCTCACCACGATGCAGCGTTGTAGGCTTGTCGCGCCGTAGCGCAGCGAAGGCGGACGGCAGACCTTGACCAGCGTTCCGAACGGTAGCCGCCGATGCGCTGCGGTCAGCGCGTGCGGATCGAACCGCTCGCCGTTCGCGGTGCGCGGTCCATACGCATAGACCGAGGCGATGCCGCTCTCGGCGCGCGCAGCGCCAGCGCACAGGCAAAGCGACAGCGCGGCGAGAATTGCTCGCATGGGGGCAAACCTTGATTCTCAGAAATTATTTGAACGTGCAGAAACGACCGCTCACAGCTCAGCGCCGGTGAAAAGAATCTGTTGGCCGTTGGAGCCGACCATCAGGAGAGTCGTGGCATTGCCGGCCACAAGTCCGGACGCGCCAGTGACGAAGACCGTAGAATTCATCGTACTGCCATTGGCGAAAGTCATCGCAGCTATGGCCGCTGCGGCGCCCGCAGAGGCATTGGTTAACTGAAAACCAGTAACGCCGGACACGACGATCCCGGAAGGCGGAACCCGCGCGGGCGCAGTAAAGCCAAGGGTAATAAATCCGGTACCTGTTCCAGTGGCCTGCCCGAGGCCGGCTGGTTGATTGGAGCCTCCGGCCGTATTGTAATTCACTGCCGGCAGATATCTTTGGCAGAAGGGGAACTCGATACCGATCGGCCGCAGCTCCGGCCACGGAATGAAGTTGCCTGGCGTCTGCTGGCCGGATGGAACGCCGTTTGTGACCCGGACATCGCACTCGGTGATCTGCAGCAACTTGCCAGACGAGCCGAAATTGTTGCCGAAGTCGAAGGCGATCTCCAGTCCGTTGTAGGACGCGGCGTTCGCAACGAAAGTGTATGAAACAAGCGTCCAGGCGCCAGCGGCGCATGCCTGCAAGCTGACGGCGCTCACGTCGGCGGTCACCGACGTGTAGTTGTCCTGTGCGCTTGGGCGGTTCACCGTCAACTTCGGCGTGATCGAGCCGCCGGTGCCGTTGTAGACCTGCGCCTGCACCGTCACTGTCTGGCTGCAAAACGCGGCCGCCATCAGGCTCTCGATCCGCTGCTTGATAATGAGATCGGTAACGGAGGAGGCACCAGTCACCTGCAAGCTGTTCTTGGTAACGAGCCGCCCGCCCGCTTGCGCCACGGTAACGCTCGCGCCAGTCGGCAACACGATCCACCCGTCGGCCGTGTAAGCCCCCGATGTGGTCGCGGTCAGCGCGGAGGTGCCGCGCTGCCACACGTCCATCGTTCCGTTGCGGAATTTGTTGAGAAAGCCGCCGCCGATCTCAGACAGCCGCGCCGCCGGCCAGCCGCCGGCTGTAGTGCCGTCTTGTACCACGATGCGATTGTTGGTGGTGTCAACGTTCGTCTCGCCGGCAGCGCCGGTGAAGGAGGCCATCTGCGATTGGGTACCGCGCCGGAATTGGACTTGAACGGCTGTGGTCATGTGCTGTGCGTCCTATACGGCGCCGAGGTCAGCGTCGAACTCGAGGGCCAGAATGATGGAGCGTCCGAAGTCATCCTCAACTCCGGGCGCGGCCGCCACCGAACCGAAGTCGAGCGCACTTGCGGTCAGCATCGCTTCGGCAATCGGATGGTCCAGGCCGCCGCCAGTGGGCGTGTAGGTGTAGGTCGCGCACGACGACAAAGCCTCGACGCCGCCGCCAAAGACATTGAACGACTGGAATTTCAGATGAAGCGTTTGGCCGATATATTGGGGTGGCAGATCGTACTCGAAGATCGCATTATCGAGCCGGGCGAATGGCGCCCCGGAAGAGTGCGCGGCAATTTCCGAGTTGTAGAGTCCGCGGTAGAGCGTCGTCAGTGAATAATGGTTCGCCGACGTGAGCGCCGCGGTCTCGTAGGAAATGAGCTCGGAATCGACGATGCAGAGCGTGTTGCCGAGCGCAGCATCGGCCGCACTGCCGCTCGACAGCACGCCGGCGCTTTCGGCCAAATTCACGGCCAGCGTGTCCGCCGTGTCGGGGTTGGTGCCGGCAAACAGTGGCAGC